>Ga0233431_1000680_pt1 | contig 70709 bp, 63 predicted proteins | sample SI_118_April2016_FD_179867 | JGI IMG/M metagenome (GOLD analysis project Ga0233431, IMG submission 179867) | Seawater microbial communities from Saanich Inlet, British Columbia, Canada - SI_118_April2016_200_MG | ecosystem: Environmental > Aquatic > Marine > Inlet | place: Canada: British... | reverse complement strand
CTGGTTGTATAGATGGTTTTCCTTTCTGTGCTTTTATTATTTCTTTCATTTTTTTGTATGCTAAACCAGAATCAAGAATTTCTTTTGCTGATTTTTTTGTATTTGTCATTTTAAAAATCTTGTTTGCCATGTAGATTGCTTTTTTCTCTAAATCTTTTGGTGCCCTTTTATCTCTTTGTAAAATATACAGAACATCCCTTGCTTCTAGTGCAGGTCCCAATCCATTTCCAATTGGTTCTGATCCGTTTGTTATGATTCCTTTTATATTCATTCTTAGTTTTTTTCCCAAATCTATGAATTTTTTTCTTAGTCTTTTTGCTTCTTTTATTGATTTTATTTTTGCAGTTTTGCCTACTGGAAAATCTAGTAAGATATGTGTTGATCCTATACTTGCTTTTTTAGATAATATTGAAGCTATCATTAGTCCTTCAGGATCCAATCTTAACGGGTGTCTGACATGGATTAATTTGTCATCTCCTCCTGCTAATTCTGCACCACTCCCCCAAACAATGCAGCCATTTGTTTTTTTTACTATTTTTACTATTTCTTTTTTTGAGAATTTTACTTCTGAGAAAATTTCCATTGTATCTGCAGTTCCCGCTGGGCTTGTTATTGCTCTTGAACTTGTTTTTGCTATTGTTAATCCACCTGCTGCAAGTATGGGAGTTATAAGAAGTGTTGTTCTGTTATTTGGAACTCCCCCTGGAGAGTGTTTATCTGCAATTATTTTTTTGTTTAGGTTTAATTTGTTTCCAAATTTTAGAGAGGCTTTTGTAAAATATTCAGTTTCTTTATTTGATAAACTTTTTTTATAGCAACCTGCTACAAAATATGCTAATTCAACTTCAGTTAGATCATTTTCTACAAGATCTTTCATAATTGTTTCTATTTCTGTTTTTGTTAGCTCTTTACCGTCAAGTTTTTTCTTTATGTAATCTATTGATTTTGGTGTATGCGTTGGTTTTACTGTTATTTTTTCACCAGTTTTTAATTTTAGAATGTCTGATAACTCGTCGAATAATCCAATTGTTCCCAATTTTGATTGTTTGGAATCTGATATGTTTACTGGAACTATTATTTCTTTTTTTCCTTTTTTAATTAAAACTCTATCTCCACCTTGAATATTTAGATGTTTTGCATCCTTGCTATTTATTATTGCAATAAGTGCACCGCCAGTTGCAACATTTAGGTTTTTAACTTTTAGAAACATATTCCTCTTCGTATATTCTGTATAGCACCATTAAGATAGATAATGCTAATGGGCCTATAATTATGCCGGGTATTCCCAAATACATAATACCACCTAATACTCCAAGCAGAATTACTATTTGGTGTGTTCTTGCTGTCTTTCCTATTACTTGATGTTTTAGTATGTTGTCAACGTAACCAATTAAGATTGTACAATAAATAAATAGACCTATAGCTTCAATATTTTGCCCCATAAGTAACAGATAAATTGCAGCTGGAGCCCAAATGAAGATTGGTCCAACTATTGGTATCATTGCTAGTATTAAAATTAAGAACGACCATATTAATGGATTTGGCACATTAAATAAATAAAATCCAATGAATGCAACAATCGCTTCAATCAAAGCAATTATCAGCAGTCCAACAAGTAGTCCTTGTATTGAATTTACTATTTCCTTGTTTAGTCGATCTTTAGTCTTGTCTTTTAATGGAAGTACATCTTTAATCTTGTTTGCTATATTTTTTCCATCTCTAATAAAGAAGAATAATGTGAAGAAAAGTACAAACATATTAATTATTCCACTTAAGATATATGCCCTTATCTTTGCACTAGATTCTATGAAAATATTTGATGCGTTTAAGATTGTGTCCTTGAAATATCTCTCAAAATCTGCATTTATTCCAGTTATGTCCTTTATTTTTTCAGATAATGAGCTCAAATCTAGACTACTTGCAGTGTTATAGAAATTTATTGTTTCTTGTAACATTGAGTTTGCGAAAAATAATAATGGTAATATTATGAATATAACAATGGATGATACTACTATGAGTGAAGCTATACTTTTATTTTTTATTTTTTTATTTATTCTTTTGTATAGTGGGTGTACAGCTATTGCGATGATAATTGAACTTAAGATTGCTATTATGAATGGTGAAATAATTTTATAACCTAAGAAAAGTAGTCCTATGAATAATGCAATCATAAAAATCATTCCAAATTCTTCTTTTCCCTTAATCGCCATACGTTTGATTTGCTCTAGATGGTATATAAATATTTTGGATTTTAGAAACCTTTTTGAAGTAGGTTTTTTGTTCATTTTTATGAAACTGGCAGTTTTGTTTTCGGGTGGTAAGGATTCTTGTTACGCTATGTATCAAGTTAGTGGTGAACATGATATAGTTTGTTTGTTATCTGTTTTCTCAGAGAATCCTGAAAGTTATATGTTTCATGTTCCTAACATTGAATGGACTAAATTGCAAGCAGAAGCAATGGATTTGCCAATTTTGGTTGAAAATACAAAGGGTGAGAAGGAGAAAGAGTTGGAAGATCTTAAGAAATTGATAGTTGATGCTAAGGAAAAATTCAAAATAGAAGGAGTAGTTACAGGTGCATTAGCTTCCAATTATCAAGCATCCCGTATTCAGAAGATTTGTGATGAATTGGATTTGAAATGTTTAAATCCTCTATGGGGGATGGATCAGGTCCAGTTGCTCAATGAATTGCTTGATGTGGGTTTTGAGACTTTAATTGTTGGGGTGTTTGGTTACCCCTTGGATGAAAAATGGCTTGGAAAGAAGCTTAATCATGCTTTAATTGAGGATTTGAAGAAGTATAGTGAGAAATATCAAATTAATCCAGCAGGAGAGGGTGGAGAAATAGAAACTTTTGTTTTGGATGGTCCTACTTTTTTTAGAGAAGTTGTTGTTGAAGAATCTGAGAAAGAATATGAAAATCATGCTGGTGTTTTTTTAATAAAAAAAGCTAAATTGGTTTAGTTTTTTTCCACTTTTTTAGTGCTATCTTTAATTCTGGATTGGATTTTGAATAATTTTTTAGTGAAATATTATTTAGTGTTGCATTCATAGATTGTCTTACTGCTTTTGCACCTTGTTTTGATCCTTTTGGATGACCATGTATTCCACCACCAGCTTGGAGTACGATATCATTTCCTAGTGTTTTTATTATGTATGGTATTAATCCTGGATGAAGTCCACCCGATGAAACTGGAATTGTGTCTTTTATTCCATGCATGTTGGAAGTTATTCCTTTTTGTATGTTTAGAACTTCTTTTTTGTTTCCTACTAACTTTCCAACCACCGTTCCAATATGAATGTTATCTACTCCAGTTAGTCTTGATATTTTTGCTAGTGCTAACATTGACATGCCATGTTTTGGATTTCTATCGAATGCAGCGTGAAATGCTCGGTGTGCATGTATTGCTAATTTTAGGTGTTGTGTTTCTTTTCTTAGGGTTTGAATTCCAGACCAGCCCACAGTTAGGATATCTGCCATTACATATTTGAAGTTGTAGTTTTTTACTATTTCTGCACGCCTTATCATTTCGTCTGTTTCTGCACTAATGTTGATAAAATAATCTTTTTTCTCTCTAGTTATTTTTTCAGCTTTATCTCTTGCTTTTGCTGCTTGTTTAACTCTCTCTTCAAATTTGTTGAAGTTTTGAGAAGTTAAGTTTTCGTCATCTTTTGCAAAATCTACACCACCAGTCCACGAATCTAAAATTACTTTTGTATGTTCTTTTGTTGTTAGACCAACTTTTGGTTTTGGTACAGTGGCTATCATTGGTCTGTTTTTTATCTTCATGTATTTTCTTATCCCCTTTATTCCAAATTGGGGCCCCTTGAAGTGTTTTACATATTCTTTTGGGAAATAAATATCTTCCAGCCTTAGATTTCTTACTGCCTTCATTCCAAAAATGTTTCCAGCTATAGAACTCATTAATTGAGGAATATTTCCTTGTTCGAATAATTCTAAAGGATAAGCTATTTTTACATTATTTCCGTTTAATTTGAAAGCTCTTGCTCTAATTTTTCTTATATGTGGTTTTAATGTTGATAATGTTGTCCAGGTTCCATTGCTCGATTCTGCTGCAACTCTCCCTATTGCTTCTTTTTTTGAAATTCCTCTTGCTGGTTCAACCCTAAATAGAACTATTAAATCCGATTTTTTTGGGTTGTATTTCAGGTCTACAAAATCTAAATATTGACTCATTTTGCCTCTTTTATTATTCTTGGAAGTTCTTTTATGTCTTTGATTATGAAATCTGCACTTTTTAATCTTTTCCTGGTTGATTTTGGACCTTGAAGAATTATTATAGATTTTACTTTTGCAGACTTTGCAGTTTTTATATCTTGTATTGTATCTCCTACCATGAATTTTACTTTTTTCCCTAATTCTCTTTCTGCTTTATAAATTTCATTTGGAAATGGTTTTGGTTTTCTTACTTCATCATCACCGACGATTACTTTAAATAATTTTTTGTTGATTTTTGTTGATTTTAGAATTTCTTCTATCATCCAATGTGGGTTATTGCTTAATAATCCTAACTTATATTTTTTTGATAGAAGTCTTAATATTTTTTTAGTATTTTTGAATGGTTTAACTCTGTGAATTGTTTTTTTCCTTGTTTCCTCAAATTCATTTGCAATTGTTACTATATCTTCTTTCTTTAAATGTGGGAAATTTCTTTTTAATAGAACTCGCATATTGATCCCCCAATATAGATATATGTCCTTTTTTGTTATTTTTAATCCATATATCTTTAATGTTTCTTGTATGGACTTAACTATCCATTTTTCTGTATCTACCAGAGTTCCGTCTAAATCGAAGCAAATTATCATTATATCCAAGGGTATGTTTTCTTAACTTGTTTTAAGAATTTTTTTACTGGAAGTATTCCAAGTTCTGAAATTATTCCTTTTATATATTTTTGATTTATTTTACCGAATGCTGAGTTTTCTACTGTTACATATTTTAATTCTTGGTCCCAAACTTCATCTGGATTTCTTTCTTCTATTTTTAAGTTTTTTTCAGAGAATTTCCAAGAGTTTGTGCAAATATATAATGGGATTTTGTGATTGTATGCTATTTCTGCGAATAGATTACTACCAATTTTATTTATTACATTTCCAGTTTTAGTTATCTGATCTGCACCAAGTAAAAATATATCTGATTTTTTTAAGAAGTCATGGGCTGCGGAATCTACAATGCATGTTGTTTTTATTTTTAATCTGTTTAAATCCTTTGCTGTTTTTCTTCCTTGTAATAATGGTCTTGTTTCTGTACAGGATACTTCGAATTTTTTGTTGTTTGCTTTTGATTTTGCTAATATGTCTATGACTGTTGAAGAATGACAGTGTGTAAATATATTTGAATTAGTTTTTATTATTTTTTCGCCAAATGAAGTAACTCTGTTTTGTAAACTGTTTAGAAAGTGATAAGCTACGTCTACGTTGGTTGTTTTTGCATATCTTATTGAATTCTGAAGGCATGGTTCAGTGGGCCTTGAACTAAGTATTTGCTTAATTGAAGTAGAATCACTTTGTAGTTTTAATGCTTTTAGTCCTGCTTTTGCTATATTTGTTGCTCCTTGAATCTTTACAGACTTGATATCATTAAGAATTTGATTAAATGAAGACATATTCTTATTTTTGAAGTACGGTTATTTAAAGTTTTTCTTAATAGATTGAAAAGATTTATATATAGTATAACTTATAGTGTGCGTATAAGTTATTGTGGTTATTATGATAACAGAAAAAGAAATAGAGATATTGAAGTTAAAAAAGAAAGGTTTTACACAATTAGAGATAGCTAAGAAGTTAAAAATTTCTCAGCCTGCAGTTTCTTCATTTTACAATAATGCAATCCGTAAGATTAAAGATGCAGAAGCGATTCTCGAATTGAGAGGGGAGTTGGGTTTGGATGAGGTTTAAGAGTAATAATTGTAAAAAAGTAGGGATTTTATTGATTTTTGTAGTTTTTTTAATAGGTGTTGTTTTTGCTTCTACTTATCTTGATGATACTGAAGCCGAGTTTGATTCTGGAAATTATAATTTGACAGAGTTTAATTCTACTGGAGGGTATATTGAATTAACTGGTAATGATACTTTTCAGCAGTTTCCAAATGATGCAATTGATGAAAATTTTTATGGTGGAGTTAACATGACTGGTAATGTTGGATTGTGGCATATGAATGAGGCAAGCGGAACGGTAGTTGATTATAGTGGAGCGGGAAATAATGGATCTCCTGTTGGTGGTCCAAATTATGGAGTTGCCGGAAAATTAAATAATGCTATAAGTTTTGAGGGTAGCAATGAAGGAATTAATTTAAGTAATGATGTTAGTTTGAATCCCTCTGAAATGACATTAAGTGCCTGGGTTAATCTTGACGGTGGAGATTCTAGTTATGGGACAATATTGTCCCGTTGGAATAATGGAAATGCCTATTATATTGGTACTCTTCCAAGTAGTACTGCAGTAGTAATTTATTACAGTGGATCTTTAAGATATACTACTCCTGCCTTGCCTACTGGGGAATGGGTGCATTTTTTAGTTACTAATGATGGTGCTGGAAATACTGTTTCTTATTATCAAAATGGTGCATATGTTGGAGGTGGAGCATCAGGGGGAGCAATTTCTTCTTCAACCTCCCCATCTAGCATCGGTTATGATGTAGAAAGATCAAATTATCCTTTCAAAGGTAATATAGATGAATTTGCAATCTGGAATCGATCTTTGTCTGCTCAAGAAGTCCATGATATTTATCAAAGACAGAAGAATGAGTATGTTGAGGTTGGAGAATATACTAGTCAGATATTCAATCCCGGTTCAGAATCACAGTGGTTGAATCTTTCTTGGATTGATGGAAGAGTAGGAGTGCTTCCAGCAAACCAACAGGTAGAATCCGATGCAAATATGACTTTTAACACAGTTTTGTATTATCTAAATGAAATATCTGGAAACATAACTGATTATTCAGGTAATGGTTATTCTGCATGGGCTTATGATTTTGAGGGAGACGAATATAATGCAACTGGGCAAGTTGGTAATGGATTAACTTTTGATGGTATTGATGATATACTTATTGGTCCAGGTTCAAACGTAGTTATTGGTGAAAATATACAATATGTATCTCAAGCTGTGTGGTTTAAAACAACATCTGCCGCCGCCATGTATCCTATGAGTTTAAAGAGAAGTGCAGCTAATAGCACTTTATTTAGTATTACTATTGGAAATGGCGGGGCAGGTAATGCTGGTTTGTTGACGTATAATGCAGCAGGGGGACATACTTATTTGAATCATAATGGTGGTTATAACGATGGTAACTGGCACCTTTTGGTTGGTGTGGTTGATGGACTTGATAGAATAGTTTATGTGGATGGTGTTTCGGTTGCTTCTGATACAGATGGTATAACTTCCGTCACAGGGAATATTGCTCAATTTACAGTGGGTGGATTTGCAGGAAATCATGGTAGCTTATTTTTTGGAGGTACTTTAGATGATGTTGCAGTTTTTAATAGGTCACTAACTTCTCAAGAAGTACTAGATATTTATAATAGGGGACTCATGAAGCTTAATGTCTCTGTTAGATCCTGTGATGATGCTGCATGTGATGGTGAGGGTTGGACAGATATAAATGATACTTCTCCGCAGCAATTATCCTTGGGAAACAATTCTTATTTTCAATATCAATTTGAGTTTAATGGTACTGAGAATGCAACACCAAGTTTAGCAAATGTTACGATTGAATATGATTTGATACCAACATTAGATCATTATTACATAGAAACTTATGAAAATAATCAAGCAAGATCATTCTTTGCTAATACCACTGAAGTAGAACTAAGAACAAACACAACAGGAACTGCAACACCTACAATAACAATAACTGATTCAGAAGGAATTATTTGGGTAAATGCGGAAAATATGATTAATGTCTCCAACATTTATTCCTACAATTACACATTAAATGGTTCACAAGGTTGGTATGATGTGAAAATCAATTCACAAGATTGGTATAAAACATTTTACCAATCACAAACATGGCAAGGAAACTATACAGACGAAGATGGAAATCCTTTCTCGTTTAGGAGAAAAATAAATGTTACAGAGCCAGGAACAAGGGAAAGATTCTTTGAACCAATAGACACTCAAATAAACTTTTCATATGAACAAGCAAACAATTCAGTTAGAGTTTTAGCATACAATGGATATAATTACTTAGAGATTCCATCTCAGATATATAACACCAATCAAACTGGAACTACCTTGTATTCTTCGAATGTTGTATTTTTGTCATCGTTGAATCAGTCCGAGACGAGAGAGTACTACATTGTTTCTTCTAAGACGGCCAATAACAAGGCATATACTTCAGACATTATTTATTCTAATACTTCTGATTTCTATACAATATCGAATTCATACTTCACTTCATACTTCAATACGTCAACTGGCGGTTTGATGCAGAATGCGTATAATGCAATTGGAACGAATTTGAGTATTTACGGCGCTCATCCAATGGATTATTATCCAGAATATCAGATTGGTTTAACAACTTATTCTAGTAGGGCAGATACTTCGATCACCATCGGTAATATAGAAGGACAATTGCTATACTTTTTCAATGTCTCTGGCCAATCTAGTGATGATTCATCTAAGCCTTATACTTACAACTGCAAGATATATTCAAAAAATTATCAAATAATTTGTGAGAAGAATCAAACTAGTACTGCAACGCAAGATTGGAAGAATTTTTACATGAATGGAGTAATAGTTGAAGATGAATTGTTTTCATTAAGTGCATATGAAAACTCATCAAATGTTATAACGAATCAAAGTTTGGCAACTGTTTCAAATTTAGATCAAAACATGAAATGGGTTGCGTTTTATGATAATAGTTTGGGAAATGCAATTGGAGAAATATTTTTGAATAGTACTTTTGCAACTACGAATAACCCTTCTTTTGAAATTGCAGATGATTCCGGTTATGATTATTATCAACAGAGAGTTATAGACTCAACTGCACAAACTGTAAATTCTGGAGATTATTTTTACACCAAAACCGCTAAAGTAATATACAATGGGATGAGGGAGTATGAATTTGTTGATCAAGTATATGATAATTTACAGAATCCAGTAACTATAGATCAAGCATCGGAGGAAACATCAGATAGCAATAATCCTTATTATATAGATAATGGTACGATAGCTACCAGTGACCAAGCAAACTTAACTTTCTATTCGTACTGGGCAGATGATTCATTCTTGGATTATGCAATAATCAATATAACCGGACCTGGTACAAATGGAACAAGTACAGTTCTTTATCAAAACTTATCAAGCACTATAAGGAATGGTACTTCAATAGTCAACGAGTCTTCAGTTAATATCACATTAAACTCTTCAGAAATCAATGCTGGAAATGTAACTTGCAATATAACTGCTTATGATATTTCTGGGAAATATAATTCTACAGTTATAATAGCAGAAGTTTTAGACTTAACTCCTCCGTCAATAGATTTGGTGTTGAATAATCCTAATGTAACTGACGATCTAGATCCAAATAAAACTATAGAAATAAATGTAACATTATTCGAATATTCTACTTTAGATAAAGTAAATCTCTATTATAGAAATAATAATTCGGGTTCTTGGAGTAATTGGTCAAATACAACAATGGCTAACATAGTATCATCAACATACAATTACACATATGCAACAAATATAACTCCAAGTTTAGAAGCAGCATACCAATATTATATTGGTGCGAATGACACTGATAGCAATACTGCAAACTCATCTGCGTATAATCTTTCTGCGTATTTTGATTACTCTTGGACCATAACAGATAATTTAACTGCAAATTCAGGAGTGTTTGATACTAATATTTCATTAGGAAACTTAACATTAAACAATACCGGAGATTATAACCTAACATTTACGGGTTCTGCAGGGGTATTTGGTTCTAGAATTTTTATAAATGGAAGTCAAGCAAGTACAAGTCCACAATTTGAAGTAGAGAACGGAACTTCTGTTGAGCTGAATGTTACTGGAACTACAAGAGAATCTGGTCAGACCGAAGGTACGGATGCAGTTACTATAACATTTTCAAATAATACTGCAACTCCAACATCAGATACTGCATCAGTAAGTTTAGTTACAATTTCTGGAGGTCCCTTTTTGCATACAGAAATAACTCAATATAATCAAACTGTTAATCTGGGTGATACTGGAATATCTTTAACTGCTAGAGTTACAAATCTTGGAAATGAAACTGCTACTAATACAAATGTTACATTTGTATTGCCAACTGGGTGGAGTGTGTCTGCAGAACAGAGTTTAACTTCAAATTTCGGGACACTGTCAGTTGGATCATACGATGCCCATCAGACAGAAGTAGACATATCTTCTTCAGCATCAGCAGGAGCACAAACTGTTACAGCCAACTCAATATGTGCAGAGAACAAGACAGGATCAACATATGTGACAATTACAGTGGTTGATCCAAATGCTGGTGGTACAGAATCCAGTGAAGAAACAGGAGGCTCCTCCGGAGGGGGAGGCGGTGGTGGAGGTGGAGCATCACTATCCGTAGAAGAATCTAATAGATTCTTTAGTAGTGAAGACTCTTTTGAATTAGTAAGAGGAGAAGATCAGATATTTACAATTCCATTAGAGAATCCATACGATGATGCAATACTAAGAAACCTAAGAATATCATTACAAGGTTTCTCAAAGGATTACATATTCTTCTATCCTGGAAGCATATCGCAGCTAGGAATAGGAGAATCGGAAGATATCAAGGTAGAAATTACAGCACCTGGATACTTCACACAAGGACAGTATGATTTAGAATTTACATTTGAAGGTAAATTGTATAACACAAACACTTCAAAGACAATAGACTTTCTATACACAAAGGATGTAGCACTATATCTGTTCGATGTCTCAAGAGCAGATGCAACGGATTACAAGCTACAAGCAGAGACATACTTACAAGATATGATGGATAGGGGATACATAACAGATGACATGGAAGAACTATTCCAACAATTAGATGGAAACTACAACATAACTGAGTTCGGAATAGTAAAAGACATCTTTGAACAGATAGAAGAACTCTACGAAGCAGCAGTAGATTCGGATGAAGGGATACAAGAACTAGAGCAAGCATTAAGTGAAGCAGGAGCTAAGAAGATAAATGTAGAAGAGACAGAAAGGTTAGTACACCTAGCAAAATCCTCTTTCGAAAGAGGAGACTTTCTAATAGCGTTAGAGAGAGTAAAGGAAGCTAAGCTAACACTAGCAATAGAATCGAGTGGGAAATTCTTCAAAGAAGTTACATATGCAATGAAAGAGAATCCTGGACAAACAACTGCAGGATTTGGAGCATTTGGAGTCTCAGTAGTTGGACTATCTCTGTTCACCAGATGGAGATATATAAAGAGAAAATTGAAGAAACTAGGTGAGGAAGAAAATCTATTAACAGAATTGATGAAAGCAGTACAGATAGAAGTATTTGAGAAAGCAAAGATGAGCATGAAGGAGTACGGTGAGTCCATGATTCAATATGAGGAAAGATTGGGTAATATAATTGGAGAGAAAATAACTTTCCAAAATAAAAAAGATAATTTACTAAAATTCAAACCAAAGAGAAAGAAATTTGTTGAGGAAAGAGACCAATTGGTCAAGATTATGAAAGAAACACAGGAAGCATACATAACAAAGGGCAAATTTGAAACAAGAATATATGAAAATATGCTTAAATCCTATTCTGAGCGGCTTACAGACGTGGAGGAGAAGCTAGCTGTTATGGATGTTAGAAAAGCAAAAGGGAATGTTAAAAGTAAATGAGTTTAAGATAAACAAACATTTATATTGTTTATTAGCTTGTTTTTAAAGTTAGGAGAAAATAAAAAGATGGCGATAGAATCAATAATAAATCCAATGAAGGCAACAGAAAGGCCATGGGAGATGTTTTTTGTTGGACTATTGTATTCTACAGTCGCTATATTTCTTGGTGTTTGGATATTCAGGGCTTACTCTAGTTTGATTATGGTTTTTTTGACAGTTTTTGCTGCTATGCCATTTATGTACAAAACTATGAAAAGGGAAGAAGAAGTTGATGTAACTTTGAAAGATGAAAGTAAGATTTTAATACAACATGCAAAAGTTATAAAGTATCTTATGTATTTGTTTTTAGGATTTGTAGTTTCTTATTCAATTTGGTTTATTGCACTTCCTTCTAGTATTGTTCAGAGTTTGTTTGGTACACAATTAGAGACAATTGGTATGATAAATTCTAAGATAGTTGGAGAAGTTATTAGTCCGGGTTCAATTTTTTTGCAAATTTTCCTTAATAATTTCAAGGTTTTGTTATTTTCAATATTCTTTGCTTTCTTTTATGGTGCTGGAGCCATCTTTATTCTTACTTGGAATGCTTCAGTTATTTCTGCTGCCATAGGAACTTTTGTTAAAGAAAGAATAGCCACTTATGCTGCTGCTGCAGGTTCTGCAGGATTGTTTAATTATTTCCATATTTTTTCATTGGGGTTGCTTAGATATTTTATCCATGGTGTCCCTGAGATTGCGGCTTACTTTGTTGGTGGTCTAGCCGGAGGCATAATATCTGTTGCTGTGATAAATAAAGATTTGGAAACAGATAGATTTAAGAATATAATGTTGGATGCAGTTAATCTTACTCTGATAGCGATTGGAATATTGGTTTTTGCTGCTTTGTTAGAGGTTTTTGTTACTCCTTTATTTTTCTAAATTTTTTCTTTTAATAAACTTTAAATAAGTAGTTCTTTGTCTTATTTTTTAATGGAAGATAATACTGCTAAAATAATTGGTGGATCTAGTTTTATTTTTATAATAGGGATACTATCTGCAATTATTGCTTTAATTACAAGGGTTGTTCTTGCCAGAAATTTGACTTTAGAAGAGTTTGGGTTATTCTATGCAGTTTTTGTTTTTGTTAGTTTTTTTGCCCTTTTTAGGAATTTTGGGCTTGGTGCTGCGTTAATAAAACATGTTCCAGAGTATAGGGTTAAAGAGAAGTTTGATTTGGTCAAATCTACAGTTATAGTAACTGGTGTTTGGAGGATAGCTATTTCTCTGGTTTTGGCTTTTGTTTTTTTTGCATTTTCTGACTTTTTGGCTGTTAAATATTTTCATACACTCAGTGCTTCTATCATTCTAAAACTTTTGTCTATTTTCTTTTTTCTGTCTGTTTTTATTGATATGACCAGAAATCTTTTTGAAGCATTTCAGAAACCATTTTGGTTCCCTTTTGTTGATTTTGCTAAGAATGCTTTTGTATTTGTATTTGTTTTGTTATTTTTATCCTTTGGATTTGGGATACTTTCTCCAGTATTTGCTTATATAATAATGGCTCTAATTGTACCCCTTCTTTTCTTACCTGTTTTATTACGTGTTTTTAATTTTTCTAAATACAAGCTTATTTTTTCTAAAAGATTTGGAAAGAAACTATTCTTTTTTGGACTCCCCTTTGTTTTCGTTAGTATTTCTGCTATTGTGATATCTCAAGTAGATACATTGCTCTTAACTTATTTTAGATCTTTGGGAGAAGTTGCCGTATATAATGTTGTTTTGCCTTTATCTATGATATTGCTGCAATTTAGTTCTGCATTGGCGGTTATTTTATTTCCGATGTGTTCGGAATTATGGGCAAAAGGGGAAAAGGAAAATTTGGTTAAGATAATAAATAGTATCTATAAATATTCATATGCAATTATAATTCCCCTTGGATTAGTGGTTTTTGCATTCACTCCCTTGATATTAGAATCTTTTTTTGGTAGGGAGTATGTTCAGGGTGCATTGGCCATGCGTATACTGTTGATGGGAGTTATTTTGTATACAATTGCTAATGTGAACCAGTATGTTTTGGCAGGAATTGGTAAACCTAAGATAACAGCTAAGATAGTTGGTATTGTGGCTTTGTTTAACTTCTCTGGTAATCTGATATTAATTCCTTATTATGGTATTGTTGGTGCTGCTATAATGACTACATTGAGTTATGCTCTTGCGCTGGTTTTATCATTAAAATATCTCCATAAGTACATTGAGTTAAAGATAGATTATACTTCATGGGTTAAAATGTTTTTTGCAGGTGTTTTAACTGTTTTTATGTTTTATTCATTATGTAGTCTTTTTTCGTTTAGGCTTTGGGTAGAGTTTTGTTTATTTGGTCTTGTGGCGATCATATTTTATGTAACATTACTTTTAATTTTCAAAATTATTTCATTTAAAGAATTGAAATTAACTCTTAATTTAGTTAAGTTGTTTAAAGATTAAATTTATTTTTCCAAGGAAATAGGTCAATGCAATCATAACGATTAAGGCTCAGAGGGTCTGTTTTTGTAGTATTGTAATTCTTATTTATAGTTACACCGGCGATTATTCCAAGTTGTTTTGCCACTCTTTTTGTAAATGTATTAAAACTTCCAAATGGATAACAAATTATTTTTGGGTTATACCCAAAATTTTTTTTAAAAATTGTCGTTGATTTTTCTAAATCTTTTTTCATGTCTTTGAAATATAGTTTTCCTAGCCATAAATGTTCATGAGTGTGTGATCCAATTTCCATGCCCTTTGATTTCATTTTTTTTATATCTTTTTTTGTTAGATATATTTTGCTAAATTCGTGTTCTTCATCAAAATTTTTTTTAAAAATTGAGTTAAGAATATTCTTTGATTTTTTTTTATCGATGTTGTCCAAAACATATTTTAAATTTGAAGTTAAGCTATCATCATAATCATTTTTTTTACCATCATCTTTTATATGAAATACGTTTTCTGCAGTTTTGTTGAATTCTTTGACAAACTCGTTGACTCCTAATTTTGCTAGAAGCAGATGTCTTTTTTGTACATCCAACATTTTTTTATTCTTTAAAACATAAGTAGGTATGAAGAAACTTCCCTTTAGATTTAATTCTTCTAAGATTGGCAGGGCGTTGGTTAATCCATCTTTTAGTCCATCGTCGAATGTTAAAATACATGTGTTTCCCTTTGGTTTTTTTATTATGAAGTCTTCTATACTAATGATTTTATATCTATTGTTTAGATATTCAATTTGTTTCCTAAATTCTTCTGTTGAAAATGCTTTTAATTTTGTGTTGTCTCTAATGTAGTGATACATTATGATTATATTCTTGTTTTCTACCATGTTATGATGTCTACTTCTTTAGGGTTATCTAAGTATTTTTGAATAACTCCTCCTTCTATTTTCATTTTTATTTCTTCTGATACCTTTTCAGTGAAGTCTCTTTTTTTGTAAAGGTGTCCTTTAGTGTGATCTTGGATTGTTGAAATAAGACTTCCTTCTCTTTTGTATTTCTTTATCGTTGATATCATTAAATCAGTCCCAAGGGTTACGCACTTGCATCCAATTGTATGGGTAGTATCTGCTTCTTCGAGGATAGGTCTTCCTTGAACAATTATATTGCCAGTATCTATTCCAGTATCAAGATAATGAATAGTTACGCCAATATACTCTGGTTCTTCGTTATGTATTGCCCATAAATTGCTAACGACTCCCCTATAATATGGAGAAAGCCCTGCGTGAAAATTTAGTATTCTATGGTGTGGAAAGCTTTCTATTAATGGGTTTTTTAGTATAGAAGTTCCAAATACTGCAAGAAAGTATGGATCCATGTTTGTCATAAAGTTTATTACTTCTGGTTCATTTATTTCTCCATTTTCTATAACTTTAGCTATTCTTTCATCTAAATTGCCTTGTAATTTGTGAGAGTCAGGAAAAAATGATTTTTCTACCACTTGAAATTCCTTAAGATCTTTTCCCAGATTGGTTGGACTTGGTGATTTTTCTATAATTACTTTCGAAGAACGGAATGATTCTGTTAGTTTATCTGCAAAAAATATATGTCTGGGTTGATCTCTTGTTAAAACTAATAATTCAACATTACTCATTTTTTACAATTCCTTCCGTTATTAGTAATGTTTTTATTTCTTCTTTTGATAAGAAGTTGGATTTTCTAGAGTCATAAAGACTTGTATTAACTGGGACTAAAGAGTTTCCACTCGATTCCATTCTGTGAGGGGTCCATATATCTACATCATTAGCTATCTTGAAAGTTTTTTCATTATTTTCTGCAGTGGTAGCTTCTTCTTGAGTCATAAGTAATTCATATGGTTTTTCTCCCGGTCTTTTTCCAATTATTGTTGGTCTTATTTTGCTGTTTGTGAGTTCCAATAAAGATTCTGCTAAGTCATTTATATTTAATGATCTCATTTTTAATATGTGGGTTTCTCTTCCTTCAGTTTCTTTGGCAACCTTTAATACTAAATTTGCTGCTTCTTTTAAAGTCATGAAAAATCTTGTCATTGTTGGATCTGTTATTGTAATAGATGAACCATTTTTTATTTGTTTTTTCCATAGTGGAATTACTGACCCATTGGAATTCAATACATTTCCGAAACGTACTGTTGCGAATTTTGTAGTTGTTTCACCCATCCATGCATTTGCAATCAGTTTTTCTCCCAAAAGTTTGGTTGTGCCCATTATGTTGTGAGGGTTTACTGCCTTATCTGTGCTTATATAAATAAACTTGCCTACATTCTGTTCTTTTGTAGCAGTTATCAAGTTCATTAAACCAATTATGTTTGTGTTTACTGCTTCAAATGAGTTATACTCGCATGAGGGAACATGTTTTAATGCTGCACAATGGAAAATTAAATCTACCCCTTTTGTTGCCAATTTTATTTTTTCTTTATCATTTATGCTTCCAACAAAGTATCTTATGTTTTTATGATTTTTTAACGAATGCTGTAAATGAAATAGTGAGTTTTCACTTAAATCTAAAATTCTTATTCTTTTGGGATCATATTTTGTTAGTTCTTTTACTATGGTTGAACCTACTGATCCGGCACCGCCAGTGATCAATATATCTTTATCTCTATAAAAGTTTTTCATTTTTTAAAATTTTAATTACTCCCTTTTCTAATTTAATTTTTGGTTTAAAATTTAATTCATTTTCAATTAGTGTTGTATTGCCAACTACGATATTTTCATCTTCAATGTCGTTAAATACTTTTTTAAGAGTATGACCACTTTTTAACTCAAATAGTTTAATTAAATCTCTTGTGTCTGTCCTTTCAATTCCACATACATTATATATTTTGCTCGGTGGTGTGTTATATCTAATTATTTTTTCTATAGCTTCTGCGATATCTAAACTGTTGATATAATTTCTTATCTTCTCTTTAGTTGGTACATTTATTTCTTTTTTCTCTTTTATTGATTGGATAATTTTGCTCATTATTCCTTTTGTTTGATGGTTTCCGTATACATTGCTGAATCTTAAGATTATTACTTTGTTGATAGAATTTAAATATATGTCTTCTACTTGGGATTTTATTTTTCCGTATTTACTTTTTGGATTTTTTTTACTTTTTTCTTCTATTCCATCTTTTGTAGTTTCTCCATAAACTAACATGGATGAAGCCAATATAGTTAAGTTTACATTGTGTTTTTTTATTAATTTTATTATATTTTTATTGCCCTCGATGTTTATTTTTTCAAAAAGTTTTTCATCTTGAATTATTTGGCCGATTAGGTTTATTACTAGTTCTACTCCTTCGAATGCCTTTTCTAATTGGGATTTATTTAAAACATCGCCACATATAAATTTTACATTTTGGAACTTATTTAGATGTTTTGGAGGAATATTCTTTGAAAAAGAAACTATATTGAAGTTGTCATGTAATCTTTTTATAATTTCTGTTCCTATTAATCCAGTTCCGCCTATTATTAATATTTTTTTCATTCTAATAAGTCATCCTTTTTTGAATTACATCTTGGCCGATATCAATTTCTTTCAATAATTTTACTATCTTTTTTGCAGAAGTCCCATCTCCATAAGGATTTTTGCAATTTGAGATGGTATCTAAGAAAAGTTTATCATATAATGCTTTACTAATGGCTTTTTTTATTTCATTTTTGTCATAGTTGACGTTTATTACATTTTCTGCTTTTAATCTTCCTTGTTGCCTTGTTCCAATATTTATCGTAGGAATGTGAAAAGTGGCAGTTTCATGTATGCCCCCGCTTGAATTGCCTACTAATGCACTAGAATGTTTTAATAAATTTATGTATTTATCAATTGATAATGAATTTACGTGTCTAAGATTGCTGCCTTCTATATTATTTATTATTTTTGTTGTTCCTGCGTCGTTGTTCGGATAGATAAAGATAGATTGTATTCCAATTTCTTTTATTGCATTTATGGTTTCATTTATTTGCTTTTCAGTGTCCATTATTTCACTTGTCACAGGATGTTGAATTATCAAAATATAAGGTTTGTTCATATCAATTTTAAATTCTTTTTCTAGTTCTTTTTTTGAGATATCTTTAACTTGTAACATTGCATCAATTGATGGATTTCCAACTATAAATATTCTTTCTGGAATTTCCCCCATTTTAATTAGTCTTTCTCTTGCATCTTTGTTTGCGACAAAATGGTAGTGTGCAAATTTGCTCATTGCATGCCTTATTGATTCATCAATAGTTCCAGAAATTTCTCCGCCTTGGATATGTGCTATTGGGATGTTCATGTGAGCTCCGGCTATTGTTGCTGCTAGATTGGCAGCTATGTCAAAACCAGATAAGATTATATCTGGTTTCGAATTTTCTATTTCATAAGTTATTCCTTTTAATACAGTTCCTAGTGAACGAGTCATTTTTGATCCAGTATCATTTGTATCATTTTCATCGAACATTTCAAAAGTTGAAAATATTTTGAATCCATCTTTTTTTATTTCATTTATGGTTAGACCATACTTTTTTAGTAAATGTGTGCCTGTAATGACTAAGTCAAAGTCTAATTCTAAATCTTTTTTCATTTCTCTAAGAATTGGTTTAAATCTGCTGTAATCTGCTCTTCTTTCACTAACTATAAAAATTTTCCTTTTTTCATTCATAGCTTACCACATCTTCATATCTTAGTTGCGTATCCTTTTTTATAGTTTTTGAGGCAGATTTTCCCAAAATTTTTTCAAATTCTTCAGATTTAATTTCTCCAGTTCCTGGTCTTTTCACCCAAATATTTTCTTTATTAAATTTATCACCTTTTTGGATGTCTTTTATTGTTACAACCGATGAATGTGCAAATTTGATGGTAGATTTTTCTTCTTCGAAAATTTCTTTTTTTCCTTGTAGCGATTTATAAATTGCATTAGATCCAATGATTAGTTGTTTTAATTTGTTAGGTGTTATTGATAATGGGATGTCTGGGCCTGTCCAGGATTTATCTGAAGTGAAATGTTTTTCTAGTATCCTAGCACCAAGTGGAATTGCACCAAAGCAAGGATAAATACTTACTGAATGATCACTTAGTCCTACTATTGCGTTTGGAAATTTTTCTTTTAATTCATTTATTGCAGTTAATCTTATCTTTTCATAAGGGGTGGGATATATTGATGTACATTGTAAAATTGCATATGGTACATTATTTTCCTCTAAAATTTTTACACTTTTTGATATGCTGTCTAAATTATTCATTCCCGTAGATAAAATTATTGGTTTGCCAAAGGATGCAATGTGTTTTATTAGTGGGTAATTATTACATTCTCCAGAGCCTATTTTATATGCCAAAACATTCATTCTTTCTAATCTGTTTGCAGATTCTCTGGAAAAAGGCGTACAAAGATAAATCATTCCTAATTCTTCCACATAGTTTTTTAATTTTATTTCTTCTTTTTCACTTAAACTACACTTTTCTATGATGTTGTATATTGATTCATTTGTGTGTGAGGGAATAACTTCTTTTGCATGGGGGGACATCTCGTCATTTACTATATGAGATTGAAATTTTACGCATTCTGCTCCGGCATTGCATGCATCTAAAACCATCCTTTTTGCTTTTTCTAAATTTCCTTCATGATTTATTCCAATTTCTGCAATTATAAATGGTGGAAAGTTTTCTCCTATTTTTCGGTCCCCAATTTTAAAGATTTTATTTTTTTTATCAAGGATGTTTTCTACCATTGCCATATCTAAATTTGTGTCAATGTCTAATGATGAGATTTTATCCATGGGGTACCCTATGGGATTCATTTCATACAAAACTTTTTTGAATTTTTCAACACATTCAGTTTTAAATGCAAATATTGCACCATTAAGTAAAAATAATTTTTCGTTTTCGTAGTGTCCAGTGGAAAATTTTTCACTGTATTTTTCTAATTTATTTTTTTCCTTAAATTTGAACATCCATTCAGGCCTTTCCTTTATTTCTCCAACACTAACTATGGAATCTGAATTTGAATCAATCAACAAGTTTAATGCTTCATCTATTTGCGTGTGAGTTCTTAAGGGGCTTGTTGGTTGCAGGTAGATTATAAAGTCTGGTTTTTCTCTTTCAGTTTTAGTTAAGTAGTCTAAAACATACCTAACAACGTCCAATGCAGGAATTCCGTTTTTAGCTAATCTTTCTGGTTCTTCTATTCTTTCTATGTTAAACTTTTTTGCAAGTTCTTCAGTTTCTAGTATGTCATTTATTAAAACAATGTTGGAGATTAGGTTGGATTTTAGAGCTTCTTCAATAGTATAGCATATTAATGGTTTCCCCCCAATAATTTTCATGTTTTTTCCAGGTGCGCGAGTGGAGCCTTTACGGGAGGGAATTATTGCTAATATATTAAGATTGGGAGTCACCTAATCCACCTTTTGTATATTTTGTAGCATGCATTGCTTTTGATTTTATTGATTCTGGAATATCTTCAAGTCTTGATTCTAACTTATTTTTTTCTATGGTTGTTCTTCTTAAATCACAGTTTAAACATATTTGAACTAAATGAGTATTTCCAGTTCTATTCATCTCTCTTAGCCATTCTATGGTTTTTCCATTCCAAACTTCTTCTATGTTGCTTACTAATGGAACAGTAGAAATTGATTCAGTAATCCCTTTTATTTTAACGCTATGTGGAGTTACAGAACCGTCCCTTTCTTTAGTTCCTATAACTACTTTTTTTAATTTTGGTTTGTCTAGAATATCAACTTCTACCAAATCTCCTACTTGTTTTTTCCCTGCTTTTTTGGTTAACATCGAACTATAACTGGCTATTTGTTCGGGAGTTGATATTTGTGCCAATGTTAACTCTTGGTAGTGATCTCTGCAACAAGGACCTACTTGTCCGTCTGCTAATACTATTAATCTTTGCCATGGTTGTTCACATGAAAACTCAGGAGATACTATCATTTTAGTGTCTGTAGTTCCCATACTAAAGTCAGATAATTCTACAACTGAGACTAAGTCAGCTCCATTTTCCATCCAGAAATTGCTAAATTTTGGTAAATTAGTTCTTGTTTCTGGCAAATCTACCCTTGTTACTCTTATTTGAGGATAGGTTGTTCCACGTTCGTTTCGTAATTCAACTAATTGTCTGAAATTTTTTAAAACACTGTTAAAGTCACCTTTTCCTGTTTTGGCGAGCCTTCTTATTTTATTATATTCTTCAGGAATATGGCTATCTATAGAAAATATTATTTGATATAGTCCTGCGTCTATAAGATTTTCTGCAAGTTGTTTAGTTAGTAAAGTTCCATTAGTATTAAATCTAACTTGAATCCCCCTTTCTGTTGCAAATCTGACTCGTTCTGGTAGGTCTGTTGTAAGCAACGGTTCCCCCCTGTATTGCAATTTTATCGAGTCTAAGCCTTTTGCTGCACCTTCTGTTATTATGTGTGAGTATAACTCAAATGACATGTTTTGCACTTCAGGCCTTGTTTCAGTTTCTGATTGAAAACACATGGGACAGCGGAGATTGCAGGCACTGGTAGTTTCCAGATCTAATTGCAATGGATATCTTTTAATTATATCTTGTTTCGGATAATTTTTCCACCTTTCTAGTTGAAGAGTTCCTTTGTGGGGATCTTCTCCAGAAATTTCTTTATATGTTGGGCTTATTATTGGAATTGGTTTTTTTGTCATTTGATTGTGAAGTGGAGTTTTTTTATAAATTTTATGTAATTCTGTTAATGTATTTTGAGTTTTTTGCGGCTTTAATAGTGTATGCAATTAAAGGTTTTCCGTGTAATTCTTTTATATTTTTTCTTGGAACCCCCTTTGAACCACCCCTTGCAGGTATGATTGCCAGTATTTTTTGATTTTGCATTGGAAAGAGTTCTTTTATATTTGTTTTAAAACTTGTGAATTTATACTACTTCTTGAGAGACCTCTTTGTAGATGTCATTGAATGAGACAACTTGAATATCATTTTTATTGCAAAATTTTAAGATAGCTTCGTGGAATTTTAGGTCAGGGTCATAGTTTGCTACCGACCATGGATGCATTACGAGTGGGACGAATACTGATTCTTCTCTTTTTTTTGCTAATGCTTGTGCTTGTTTTAGAAGGTCGATATGATATTCGGTCCTTTCTTCTAATGACCATTCATTTCCATCTTCTCCAAATACAAGTAGCCTTGTTGGTTGAGTATAGTGTACATCGTAAAAACCAATGCCAGGTATTTCTACTATATCTGGAAATCCAAGAGAACTATATGTTAACGGTTTTGTTCCAACTGGGTTTGGTTCTCTTTGATCCTTTTTTAGCCAAGATGAAATAAATTTTATTCCGTTTTCTGATAATGCTTCAAGGATCATTTTATCATCTTCTCTTAATGGATGGGTATTTCCCATTGGGGGTCTCATTCCTATTGGTCTGACCCCTAAATTTTTATGTATTGATTCTAGACTTCCTCTAATTTCTGAAGATATCTGTGATTGTAGAAGTGTTGGTGCTATTCTTTCTCTTGTTGAGTCTCCAATTGGTTTGTAAGCCCTATTGTGATATGAGTGTGATTGAATGTCTGTTCCTTCTCCTGTAAGGTATTCCATTACAGTTTCTTGCCCTAGTTCTTCAACCACTTGATCTAGCCATTCACCCAATACAAACGCAGTAAATCTTCCGTTGTGTTTAAGAAATAAATCATTTAATTTTTTGATAGTTTCTAGCTCCATGGTGCTTCTGCCTTTAGAATTTTCAGATAATCTTTTTCCAAGGTAATCTCCCCATACTTCCTTTTTTTTGGAAAGAGGAAGTTTTTTGTATTCTTCAGGAGAAATAACTTCAGTAGGCAGTTTAGTTGGTACTGCGAATTCAGTATCATAGCTGAATGCTAAATATGTTTTACTCATTTTTCTATTCTTTCTATGGTTTTTCTTAATGCTTCTTTTTGAATTTGTATTTTTTCTTCATCTCCGAAGTTTGTTTTTAATTGAGCTAGTTTTGGTTGTAAGTTTTCTGCAATTGGACAACTTATGTTTGTTAATTTTTCTCTCATTATTGGTTCGTCATATGTTAGTTTCCAAGCAGCGTAGAACGGATCTCCTCCTTCTTCGATGAAAATTTTTCTGAATGTTTTGAAATCAATTACATTTTTGTCTAGAGCAACAGTGAAGGCAAAGTAGGAGTTTTCGTATCCTTCTGGTGTTTTTTGTGGTTTTATCCAGTCGTGACCTTTTATTACTGAAAGATATGCTCTTGCAACTTTTTTTCTCATTTCAACGAACTCTTTAACTTTTTCAAGTTGGGATAATCCTGCCGCTGCACATAGTTCAGGTAATCTATAATTTGGACTTATCATAAGGTGTCTTTCAAAGTTAGGATCTTGTATTACATCTTTGCTTGGTTTTGCTGCATATGCTCCCGCTTTTAGGGTTGAATAACCCATGATGCTGAACTTTCTTGCTTTTTCAGCTAGTTCTTCGTTATTTGTTATTATTACACCACCATTTCCGGTTGTGATATGTTTTGATCTTTCCATGCTGAAAATGGACATGTCTCCAAAAGTTCCCGCTAATTTATCATTTATAGTACCAAGATAGCATTCTGCATTATCTTCCAAAACTAATAAATTATGTTCCTTTGCGATTTTATTTATCTCATTGAAATCTGCAGGCAATCCGTATAATGAAACTGGAAGTATTACTTTAGTTTTCGGAGTTATTTTTTTCCTTATGTCTTCAGGATTTATATTGAATGTTTCTGGATCTATGTCTGCGAATACTGGTGTTGCTCCCAAAAACATTGGTGCAAATCCAGTTGATGCAAAAGTTAGAGGCGGAACAATTACTTCATCTCCAGGTCCAACACCCATTGCTGCCAATGATGCATGCAATGCGGAAGTTCCTGAATTAATACCTATTGCATACTTTACTCCGAATAATTTTGCAAATTCAGATTCAAATTTGGCATTGAATTCTCCCGTCAAACCATTTTTTATTGCTTGTTTTACAAAGTCAGCTTCTCGATCTCCAACTCTCCATAATTTAGACATTTTCTTCCCAATTCCTTTGTTTTATATTTTTGTTTATTTCTTTTAAATAAGGTTCTCTTTCGAGTAATTGAAGGATGTCCCTCATTTTGAATATTTTATTGTGATGATATAATCTTTTGTAAACTTCTCTTGTGAAATCTAAATCTTCTTGGAAGTCTATTGTCCACCTTAATTTTGAAATATCCTCGTTGTTTAAAACATTTATGATGTTAAATTTTTGTGGATTTTTGATTATATGTTGTGTTACATGTTCTTTTTCAAATTCGCTGTGTGCGTCTTTCCATGATTTTTCTAATGCTTTGAAGGTGAGAACTTCTGTGTCGATTCCTTCTGGAAATGTTGGTTTAATTGTGTTGCTGACATAATCTAATGTTTTGTCTTTTTTTATTTGTTCAATTATGTTATCTATTATTTCAGGATCTTTGAAAGGATCGTCTGCGGTGATTCTTACAATGGTTGATGCGTTGTATTCCTTTGCTGCCTTATAGTATCTCTCTAGGACATTTTCAGTGTTACCCCTAAAAATTGATATGTTATTCTGTTTTGCAAAAATTTCTATTTGATCATCATTTGGTTCTTTTGTTGTGGCAATTACAATTTTGTTTATATTCTTACATTCTTTTATTCTTTCGATTACATGTTGTAGTAAAGGTTTGCCCTCAATTAGTTCTAGTGTTTTGTTTGGTAATCTTGTAGAACCCATCCTGGCTTGGATTATTGCAACAATATTTTCTTCTTTTCTTAACATTTTTCTTATTTCCTCTTTCAGAGATACTTTTTGAAATTTTGAATTATAAATTTTTGTTTTAATGGGAATTGATCCAGGATACTCAAATGATTTTGTTTCAAAGAGTTCTTCAAAACTAGAAGGAATTATATACATATCTTCTAGCTCTAGTGATCTTTGTGCTTCATGTTCTGTCATTAATTCTTCAAATTTTGTTTCTCCTGGTTTTAGTCCAATTATTTCCTTTTCGGTTTGTTTTCCCGAATTTTCAATGATTATGTCTGCTAGGTCGTTTATGTTTATGGAAGGCATTTTTAGGGTGAAGACTTCCCCTCCCCTTGATAGTTGTGCACATTTTAGAACTAGGGTTGTTGCTTGATCCATTGACATCATGAATCTAGTCATGGTTGGGTCTGTGATTGTTATTTTTCCTTTTTCTTTTATTTGTTTTTTCCATAGTGGAATTACAGATCCGTTACTTTCCATTACATTTCCGAACCTGACTGATGCAAATGTTGTTCTTTTTTCTCCTTTGTAATAATTTGCTGCTGTTATTAGTTTTTCTCCTATTAATTTTGTTGCTCCCATTGTATTGTGGGGGTTTACTGCTTTGTCGCTGCTGGTGTATATCACCTTTTCTACGTTGTTTGCTAGGGCTGCATCTATTATGTTTTGAACTCCATCTATATTTGTTTTTTTTGCTTCAAAAGGATTAAATTCAGAAGATTTTACATGTTTTAATGCTGCACAGTGAAAGATTATATCTACATTTTGTGTTGCTAGGATTAATCTTTCTTTGTCCCTAATATCCCCAACCAAGAATCTTAGATTGTCATATTCTTTTAATTGTTCTTCCATGAAAAAAAGTTCAGATTCTCTGTTGTCTAAAATTCTAATTATTTTTGGAGAGTATTGAGTTAGTTTTTTTACAAGGTGTTGACCTATTGAACCAGTACCGCCAGTTATGAGAATTACTTTGTCTTTGAAAGTGTTTTCCATCTTTTTTTGATGTGAATGTAAGATTATTTATATAAATTGTGAGTTTGGAACTCTTTAGGCTATGGGGAGTTTTTATCAGAAGAAGCCTTTTTAAATGGGAAGTGATTCCTCTTTTTATGGAAAATAAGTATAAAGTGGGGATAATTGGTGCTGGATTAAATAGTGTTGGTGGCCCCGATTGGGATTGCAACTTTCCGTTTGCATATAGTCATGCGGAAGCGATTAGAAGAAATCCTCGTTTATCATTATCTGCCGTTTGTGATATTGATTTAGAAAAAGCAAGAGCTGCAGGAGAGCATTTGGGCGTTCCATATTTTGGGTCTTGGGATGAGATGTTAAATAGTGCATAAATAGATATTGTTACTGCCTCTGCAGGACCAAGTGTAAATGTTGAATTAATTGAAAACACCTTGCCAACTAGTAGAGTTAAAGGCATTTTTGTAGAAAAACCACTTACACTAAGTTTGGCCGATTTAGATAGGTTAGTAGAACTGCAAGAAACTAATCCTTCAGTATCTGTTCAAGTAAACTATAAAAGAAATTTTGATCCTACTTATGATTCAATAATAGATTTTACAAGAAGAAGCACACTTGAAACTGGATTGGGAATTTTACAAGGAATTCAAGCAATTTACGGCGGAGGAGTTTTGGCGGTTTTACCTCATCTTACAGGATTTATAGACCCCCTATTTGAACGTGCAGTTTCAGTTTCTGGAGTTTTTTCTCCGAATAAAAATATGAGTAATAAAGATGATCCAAATGTAGATGGAACAATTGTTTATGAATTTCCGGAACAAGATAAACAAGTAAGTGTTTCAATATTGGGGATGGGGCGAAATGTTGATTCAACTAATATGTTTCCCTATTTTTGGGAACAAAATATTATTGGTTCAAGAGGTATAATTGAAATAAGGGAAGAGCATGGGTGGACCATAGAATATCGTGAAATGCGTCCCTCAAGAATTCATAAGGGAGAACCAATTACATTACCATATAGAACTGGGTATGTACCTTCTGAAATTGAAACTCATCAACCGATGGAGATGATATATAATGGGCTTGATAATCTTGTTGATTCAATAGAGGGTAAAGCACAGTTAAAAGCAGGAATTCATCTTGCACGTAGAGCAGAGGAAATCGCTCATGCATTACGTCAATCTGCAAATCAAGGTGGACAAATAGTTAGCCTGCCTTTAGAAGATCGTTCCTCTGGATTCAAGACCATTGTTGCTGGTGGAGCACATATTAGAAGTCTTGTTGAGAGAAATGATTAGTTGTGAAATATAGAGCTTTTATTTTTTCTTCCAAAGGCTTGGTAGGATTATATTTTTTTTTATTTCTGAAAAGTTTTCTTGTAGTTCTCCGATGCAATCTTTTATAGCTTTTTGTTCGTAACTTTTTTTACATATTTCAATGTTTTCTTTTAGTTGATTAATTTCATGGACTCCAAATACAACATATTTAATATTATCATTATTTTGTGAAAATAGTAAAGATGATTCGGTTTTGTTTAATTTATACTTTTTTGTTATTTGTTCTATTTTTTCTATATGTTTTTTGACTTCTGGCAGTTCTTTTATGAAACCTTCCTTCCAAGATAATTTTTCAGGTATAATGTCTTTATTGACCAAAAGCAATCCTTGTAAAAAAGGGCTTCTTGCAAATATAGTTACATTGTTTCTTTTTGCAATTTCCCAGAAATTAGTTTTGTTAAGTCTTTGATCTAAAATATTGTAAGGGATTTGTATGAAGTCTATTGGAATTTTGGCAGCGTAGATAGCTTGATTGTTTTCATAAGTTGAAACTCCGACGTTTTCTACTAATCCTTCGTTTTTACAGTAAAATAGCGCATCTACTATTTCTTTATTGAATATGTAATCTGAGGTGTGAAATAAGTATCCATACAGTTTGTCTATTTTTAATTTTTTTAGGGATTTTTCTATTTCTTCTTTAATTACTTTTTTTGGGTCAGTATTAGTTTCTTCGAAAATATTTGGTTTTAGTTTTGATATTATCTTTACTTTGTCTTTTAGTTTATTTTTTTCTATGAATTCTCCAATTATTTCTTCTGCAGTACCATAGGCTTGTGCTGTATCAAATATTTTTATCCCATTATTGTAAGCACACTCTAATATTTTTATTGATTCTTCTTTAGACGGTTTTTTCTTTTTGTTTATTCCATAGTCTAGTCCAAGTTGTACAGTTCCCAAGCATAGCTTATTTTCCATTTTTAAATATTCTTTGTTATATTTATTATTGCTTTTAGTATTTTGTAATTTCCTTTTATTTTGTTTCCAAATCTTGAGTTATCTTCTCTTTTTTCGATAGTTATTGGAATTTGTTTTATCTTGAACCCTTTTTTATAGCTATTGAACATAAGTTCAGTTCCTATTGAGTTTAATTTATCAAAGTAGCCAGTTGCATTGTAAGCTTTTATCGAATAGGCTTTTAATCCACATAGTGGATCAAGCATGTTACCTCTTTTTTTTGATATTTTTGCATAAATATGTTCAGCAATTCTTTGCTTGTAGGGTCTTATGCCAACTACTACATCATAGTTTCCATTTTTTATGGGGTTTATTAATTTTGGAATATCTTCTGTTTTATGTTGGCCGTCAGCATCTAATGTAATGATTATTGTTGCGCCAATTTCTTTTGCTTTTTCGAAACCTTTGTTTATACTTTTATCGTATCCTTTATTTTTTGTGTTGTTTATTACTATTGCACCAGCTTCTTTTGCTAGATTAGAAGTATCATCTGTTGAACAATCATTGACCACAATAATGTTATCTGTATATTTTAGAGTGTTTTTTACTACGGAAGTTATGGTGTTTTTTTCATTATATGCAGGTATTACTGCAATTATTCTATGTTCCATTTTGTAAAGTGTTCACCCTTTGGAATGTTTTTTGTTACTTTTTTTCCTAGAATTGAGTTTTTTTCATAAGGTGGTATTGAGTCAATTGGGCAAGGTCTTAGGGGTTCAATTGATTCTTCAGTTAGCTCTTCTCCTGCTTTAATGTCTCTTGTTGCTCTTAGGCATCTTCTTTGCAGGATTATTGTTTCTTTTTCATTTTTTTCTACTTTTTTTTCTCCTGTTCCGAGTGCCCTTTCTAATTCTCTTGTTCTGTCTATCATTTCCTTCCAAGCTTCTGGATTGAGTGCAAATTTATGATCCGGACCGTCTCTTGAATTGTCATCTGTGAAATGCTTTTCGATTGCAACAGCTCCCAAAGTTACAGCTCCAAGAACAGTTGCATGTCCAGGAGTATGATCTGATAGTCCTAGAAGAACATTAGGATACATTGATTTATATGTTTTCAATACATTTAGATTTATGTGGTTAAAGTTGTTTTGGTCTAGGGTGTAGTTTGTGTTGCATTGCATTAAAATTAAATTTTGGTTGCTATTGAGAACTGTTTCTACTGCAGCTCTTACTTCCCCTATGTCTGAGGCTCCCGTTGCCATAAAAATTGGCTTTTGTTTTTTTGACATGTTCTCTATTGAATCTAAATAAGTTATTTCTCCAGAACCTATTTTATATGCTGGTATGAATTCATTTAGGAATTCAATTGATTCATTATCATATGGACTGGATAAGTAAATTATGTCATTTTTTTCACATTCTTCTTTTAGTTCTTTTGTCCAATTCAATGGAATTGAGCAATCATCATAAATTTCATATACTGTTTTTTTCCAGGAAGCTTGGTGTGATGCTTGAGATCCCATCGATTTAAATCCTTGATCACTTACAATTTTTGATGCTTTGAAGTTCTGGAATTTTGCTGCGTCTGCCCCTGCTTCTTTTGCTAATTTTATTAACATTTTTGCTCTTTCTAAATCACCATCGTGGTTTGATGCAATGTCTGCTATGAAGAAAACTGGTTTTCCAATTCCTATTTCTTTATTTCCTATCTTGATTGTTTTCATTTTCCAACCCCTTGAAGTCTAGTAAGTCCTCATTTATAGTTTTTATGTTAAACATTTTCTGTGCTTTTTCAGTGTTCAATGAGACATTTTTTGGTCTTTTTGCTTTGAATTTCATAGAATTTGAGTTCCCAGATTTTATTAAAGACTGGTCTAGGTCAAATATTTTTGCTAGTTTTTGTGCAAATTCTAGTTTAGTGCAAGGATTTTTTGGTCCAATATTTAAAGTCCCATAGTAATTTTTTTTGAAGATTTCAAATAATATTTTTGAGAGGTTATTTGTTGAGATTGGAGAGTAGACTACGTCTTCAAACCCAGTAAATTCTTCCTTACTTCTGAGTTTGTTTAACATCCATTCTGCCAGGCTAAATTTATTTTCTTGTAAGTTCCAACCATAGATGTTTGTTCTTATTATCGTATGCCTTTCATATTCTTTTTTTATTTCTTCTTCTGCTTTTAGTTTTGCTTTACCGTAGACATTTATTGGATTTGGTGTATCTTCTTCAGTGTAGTTTCCTTTTTTTCCATCAAATAGTGCATCTGTTGATATGTATATTAGTTGGCTGTTAGTTTTTTTTGATGCAATTGCCACATTTTTTGTTGCTTTTACTATATGGCTTTCTGCTTCAAGAGGGTTTTGTTCAAGACTGTCCAAGTTTACCAATCCGGCACAGTGAATTATGCAGTCTGGATTTATTTTTTCTATTTCCTTTATGGCTGTTTCTTTTGATAAATCCAATTTTATTAAATTAGCATTTGGAATTTTTACTTTGTTGTTTAGATAACACCCATACATTTCATAGTTTTGGTTTAATCCTTCAAAAACAACATTTGATCCTAAAAGTCCTGCTGCCCCAGTTACTAATATTTTTCTTTTGATATTGTTTAGAACTTTTTCTCTGTATGGTTCGTAGAATTTGGCTTCGAATGGTTTGTCCCACCATTCGATCATAACTGTATCTTTGGTGAATTCAAATAAATGGGGTGTATTCTCTGGAATTGAAATGAATTCATTATCTTTTTTTACTATTTCTATATCTTTATCTTCTTTTCTTAGTGTTATTTTTACTTCGCCTTTTAAGATGATATCGAATTGTATTGAAGGGTGGTAGTCTCCGCTTCTTATTGATCCTGCTTTTGATGTTAGAATATTAAATTTAGTATCATTTATGTTGTGTCTTCTGATTTCACCCCTAGAATCACGATAAATGGGCTCATCTAATGGAGATTTATCGGCCATCAAGTTGGTTACTGATTTTTATTTATAAGAATTATGTATCTAGAATCTTCTTTATCATTTCTGCAGTTCTTTGGCTCGATTTACCGTCTATAATATAACAAGAATCTTTTACAAATCTGTCTCTCTTTTCCTTTAGTTTATTTTGAAGATCCTTGTTTTCAATTATTTGCGAAATTGGTATGGAAATATCTTCTTCTTTTTTTACATTTACTGATGCACCACTATCTACTATCCTTTTGATTACCCTTTCAAATTCAACTATCTTTGAGTTATGGAAATTTGTTATAGTTATTATTGGTTTGTCCAATATCATTGATTCTAATGCTACTGTAGAACCAAAATTTACAATTAGTTTTGATTTAGATATTAATTTATATAATTCTTCTTTGCTCTTTGTTTCTAGTAATTTTATATTGTCGAAATCTTTTATTAGTTCTCTATATTCTGCTAAATGTTCTTTTTCTTCGGGATGTGGTTTTATTATTACTTTTAAATTCTTTATTTTTTGAATTTCATTTATCCATTTTTTTATTGTATTGAAATATTCTTTTTTATCAACTAAACCATATATATAAAATCCATCTGTTAAGATTGTGATTAAATTTTCCTCTTTTTCCTTGTTTTCCATAATTGGTATTATCTCGTCAAATAATGATGCTCCAGTTATTGTTATGTTTTTTTCGTTTATTTCCCATTCTCCTAGTTCTTTTTTAGAGTATTCTCCGAATACTGCAAAATTTGTGTTGTTTAGTATTTTGTTTTCCATAAATCCGAAGCAGATTCCATGTTGAGTTATTAAAGTTGGAATATTTAACACGTTTGCAGCTGCGTACAATGTTTTTGCATAGAAAGATCCTGCACCAATAGAACATACTAGCTTTATATTTTCTTCTTTTAATATTTTTTTATGTGCATTGTAGTAAACTAATAATGTATGTAGGAATTCTCTTGAAAATAGGAAGTTAAGTTCTTCTTTTATGAAGGGGTATAAAGATTTTCCATCCAAATTGAGTAAACTTATCTTTTTTTCTTCAGGTATCTTTTCCCATTTATTATTTAATTCTCTTGCTTGTTCCCCAGTTTTTTTTAGAATATCTTTAGTTAAGTACTCATATATCATATGATCTTGTTTTGATATATTTAGTCTAGAGTTTTTTTCTATTGGTTCATAAGATAGGATGAAAGTTTCTCCAAGATTCTGTTTTTTTACTTCTTCCAGAACATTTCCTATTTTTTTTACTTTTCCATTAGTTATTTTGTCTGTTTGTGTGTAGAATAAAATTTTGGGTTCTTTGTTTTCTGTTCTAATTTTATTTTTTCTAAGATTCCTTTTTATAGTTTCGTTGCTAATTATGGCCTTTCTTGTTAAGTATGATGTTGCTCTTTTGTTTTTAGGTTCATTTTTTTTCAAACTTCTTTGTAGATTTTTTACTGAATAATTGAATAACCTATTTGGGAAATTATTTGTTAAGAACATCTGCCTGTAAAATGCCCATAGTGGAATTCCATCAAGATTTAGTTCTTTGTTTAACGGCTCTGCCCAATTTTCCAGTTTTTCTAATATTTTTTCTTCCATCTTTTATTGAGGTTAGTATTTCTTTTGTTATCCTCTCTGTTGATTTGCCATCTATTTTATAACAATAGTCTTTTATGAAGTTTTCTCGTTCGTTCTTTATTTTTTCTTTTAGTTTTTTATCTTCAAAGATTCTTTTAAGTGTTGTGTATAATTGATTTTGGGGAGTTTCTATAACTGCTTTTTGATTCTTACATAATTGGATATATGGTGTGTTTTTTCCGAATAAATTTAAGTAAATTACTGGCTTGTTTAAAACTATTGCTTCTATTGCACTTCCCGAGCCTGAAGAGATTACAACATCTGAGTTGTTTAGAGATTTGTATAAATAGTTGATGTCAACTTTTTTTGTTACAGTTATGTTTTTGTGGTTTTCTGCTAATTTTTTATATAATTCTATATTTTTTTCTCGAGGGTGTAATGAAATATGAATATTTACATTGTCTAATTTTGTTATACTTTCAATTAGATTTTTTATTATTTCTTTGTATTTTTCTTCTTTTATGAAATTGTCTTCAACTAATGGAGATGTGGTAATTAATATATTTTTTTTGTCTTTTTTGATTATTCTTTTAAATTTGAGTATTTTATCGTGATCTATTGAGCCAGTTAATATTACTTCTCCCCGGAATTTTGCCTTTTTTACATTTCTTAGATAAAAGTTTCCTTTTACACATAATTTTGTGTTTGAAAATGTTTCTATTGGAATACTTCCGGGATTACCGTGGTGTATTATTGTGAGTGGTATGTTTTCTTTTTTTAGACTAGCAATCAAGGCCCTGTCTAAAAATCCGGTGTCTGCTGTAATGACGACTTCTTTTATATTTTCTTTTTTTAACATAACTCTACAAGCTAAATAGTATACAATGGTTAAAGTTAGCATTTCTTTGGAGAACAAAAAGTTTAATTCTTGACTTAATCTGTTTTGTAAATCTATTTTTTTTATTTTTTTATAATATTTGGTTATTTCTTCAGCTGTTTTTTTAGATTTTTGAAATATATCTTCAGTTAAATAATCATAAATTGTATGTTCATGATTGTTTATTTTTCCATTTGCTTTATTTGAAATTAGATCTGTTGTTAGAATAAAAGGTTCTATATTTGTTTTTTTTGGTAAATTTTTTAGTATTGGAGAAATCCTTAGTATACTGTTTTCTTTTATGTGGTTGGAATACGTTAGGAATAATATTTTTTCTTTGTTGTTGTGTTTATTGTTTTTTTTCCTTATTTGATATTTCTTTTTTTCGTTATGGAGTAGATATTTTTTTAATAAGTTTGAAAATACTTCTGTTTTAGCAAATCTAATGGGATTTTTATCTTTATTGTTTATTATTTCTTCGAAGTTATAGAATGGTTTTGGTAGTGTGTTGACTATCAATAATGGTTTGAAAAACCACCAAATTGGAATCTGGTCTATTTTGATCTTGCCGAGAGCGTTTTCTTTCTCCAGTTTCCAAATTTTTTCTTTAGTTATATCTGCCAATGATTTCATTGTATAGTTTCTTATATTCTCCTATGAATTTTTCTTTTGAGAAATGTTTTTCTGCTGTTTTTCTTGCATTTTTTTGATATAGTTCATATGAACCTCTTAATTCAGTGATCGCTTTGATTAGCTTATCTTTTTTTGGGATAAATACTACTCCTGACTTTTCATCAATCACGATTTCTTTTATTCCTACTTTTGTTGAAATTAATATTGGTTTTCCGGACGCAAGACTTTCTAACGCAGATAAGGGGATTATTTTATTACTTGTGCTTTGCTCTGTAAATGGAATTATTGTGCAAGATGCCTTAGAATATATTTCTTTTGGATCTTTTACTATTTTGTTTATAACTTCTATATTTGTTAGTTTTCTTTTTTCTATTTCTTGTTTTAGTAAATTGTATCCTTTTTTCCTCCACAATAAAAGAAACTTTATTTCTGGCAATTCTTTTGCAGCATCTAGTAAAAGGAATATTCCTCGCTTTTCAAACCATTTTTTATCGGGGGGTGAAGTTGCAAACAAAATTGTAAATTCTTTTTCTTTTTTGTATTCAAATTTTGATAAATCTATACCTGGTTTTACTATTGCAATTTTAGACTCAGGGATATTTAGATTAACTAATATATCTTTTTCATATTTATTTCCAACTATTATTTTGTCTAATTTTTTGTAGTGCTTAGATTGTTTTTTTATTTTTTCTAGACTTGATGATGCTCCTGCTGTTAGAATTATCGGTCTTTTGTTTAAAATCCTTAGAAATATTTTATCACCAAGTGAAGTATATATGTGAGATAAATTTGCTTCTTTATTTTTTCTTTTGATTAAATTAATAAAAATTGGTAGGAATGAGAAATGTAATTTAAGATGGTTTTTTGATAATTTTGGTTTGTAGTCTTTTGATGAGATTTCTATTAAGTTTGAATCTTCGAAATTTTCAATTAGTAATTCTATTTCTTTTGATATTGCTTCCTCTTTTGGAGTATAATTTAATGCAAAGTAATTTATTTTTTTTGACATATAACTATCCACTCGTAGGGGTCTCCACCTTTTATCTTTTCTAATTTTTTGATTATTTTCATTCCTATTTTTTGTATCTTTATTTTTTCACTTATTTTTGAAATTAGCATTTGTGTCCAAAATCTTTTTATTGATTTAAGGAGTCTTATATTTTTGAAATTATTTCTTTCTAATTCTTCAATTAGTTCTTTTTTTGTGTATAATTTGTCGTATACTTCATATCCATCCTTTCCAACTATTTTTCTGATTTTTTTTGCTTTTTTTAGGTTTATGGCATCAAACATCAGGAATCCATTTTTTTTGAGCGCTTTATTTATTGAAGCATATATTTCGTCCCTTTTTTCTTTTTTAAAATGAAATATGAATCTAAATGCAAGAATCAAATCAGATTCGTTTTCGAATTTTAGATTAAATGCATCACCCTTTATGAATTTCCAGGGTTTTCCTTGCATTCTTTCTTTTGCAATGTTTAACATTTCTTCGCTAGAATCTAAACTTATTCCGTTTTCATATTCCAGTTCTGCTGTTAATCTTGCTGGTCCCGGTGCAATTTCTAAAAGTTTTTTTGGGTTTATCTCTCTAATTACTTTGTTTATAGCGTTAACTTGTTTTTGATGGATTAGTTGGTAAATTGGAGATGTAAATCTCTTTGAAATATACTTTTTAACAATATCTTTATCCTTATAATATTCTTCAATTTCATTTGGAGTTTCTACGTGCATTTCTTTATGGAACTTTCCAAACCTTAATAAAACTTATTAAATTCCCTCTTGGATAATGTGTGGAATAACTGGTGTTTTTGGGGAAGTTGATAAAAGAATTCTACAAGATATGACCAGGATTTTGGAACATCGTGGTCCTGATGATGAAGGTTTTTTTCTTGATTCTGGAATTGGTTTAGGTTTTAGGAGGTTAAGTATTATTGATTTAGATAAGGGAAGACAACCAATGATGACCAAAGATGGTCGTTATGTAATTGTTTTCAATGGAGAGATTTATAATTTCAAGGAATTGAGAAAAGATTTGGAAGCAAGTGGTGTTAGTTTTAGCACAAATAGTGATACTGAGGTTGTTTTGAAGCTGTTTGTTAAGCATAAAGAGAAATGTTTGGGGTATTTGAATGGAATGTTTGGATTTGCCATTTTTGATACTGAAGAGAAAAGATTATTTGTTGCAAGAGACAGATTGGGAATAAAACCAATTTATTATTGTTCCATTGATGGAAATTTCGTTTTTTCATCTGAGATAAAATCTATTTTGAAATATCCAAAGAGTAAAAGGAATATTTACAAGAATTCTTTATATGAGTTTTTATTTAGACAATATGTAAGTGCACCACATACTATTTTTGAAGGGATCTATAAATTGGAACCCGGATATTATATGGTTGTTGATTCTGGAGGAATTAGAAAGGAAAAATATTGGGACTTAGATTATTTTGTTAGTTATGATAATGAAGAGAGTGCAATTGTTGAATTGAGGAGATTACTTGAAGCCTCAGTAAAAAGGAGGTTAGTTTCAGATGTTCCTCTTGGTGCTTTTTTGAGTGGTGGTGTGGATTCTAGTATTATTGTTTCTTTGATGAATAAATTAAAAGGAGAAGGTGTTAAAACTTTTTCAATTGGTTTTGAAGATTCTGAATTTGATGAAAGTAAATATGCTAAGTTAGTTTCTGAGAAATATGAAACTGATCATGAAGATGTTGTTTTAGATAGTTCTTACATGGATTTGCTAGATAAGGTTATTTATCATTTGGATGAACCTTTGTCTGATTTTGCTTCTCTTCCTACTTATTTTTTATCTCATTTGGCTAGACGCAAGGTTAAGGTTGTTTTAACTGGTGAAGGGGGTGATGAGAATTTTGGTGGCTATGATTATTATAGACAGTTTAAATTGGCTAATAATATTTTGAGCAGGAAGTTTTTGTTTAATAAGAAAGTTTTTGCTTATAGTAGGTTTAATGAATTTTTGAATTCTAATGTGTTTTCTGGTTCCGAGCATTTTTTGAGAAATAAATTAGTTTCTGGTAGGTTTAATTCTAAGAATTTTGTGAATGAGATGCTGGCTTGGGATACAAAAGTTTGGTTACCTGATGATCTGTTGATGAAAGTTGATAAAATGACTATGGCAAACAGTTTGGAGGCAAGAGTTCCGTTTTTAGATCATAAATTTGTTGAGTTTTGTGCAAGTTTGAATCCTAAATTTAAATTGAACGGAAGAGATAGTAAGTATATTTTGAAAAAAGCTTTTGTTAATGAATTGCCTCGTGAAGTTCTAAATAGGAAGAAGCATGGTTTTGATGTTCCTGTCGAGAAGTGGTTTAATACAATGTATAAAAATAAAGTTGATGGAGTAATTGATTCAAATAAAGATGTTTTGAGACAGTTTTTTGATCAAGGTGCCATAAATAAAATGTTAAATGGAAAGAGGGACAATTTGTTTTTGTGGAGATTGTATAACTTTTTAGTTTGGAATAAGAAATTTAATTAGAAATATTTTTAAGTTTAAGCAATGTTCTTTTTTTATGATATGGTTTATTTTTGCTTTTTTGGCAGCAATCTTTGATGCTACGTATTTTGCGTTTACAAAGAAGCTTGTTAAAAATGTGAAAGAGTCTAACTTGGCAACTGGAGTTTTTCTAACTGCGTTTCTTGTTTTGTTTATTGTTTCCTTAGTTAAAGGTTTTCCTAAGTTGGGTCCAAATTTTATTCTTGCTGTTGTTGGCATGTCAATAACAAATATTGTTATGATAAATTTGTATTACACGGCTTTGAAGATAGGAGATATTTCTTTAGCTGTTCCGATGATGTCCTTTACACCAATATTTTTGATAGCAACTTCTTTTTTCTTTTTGGGTGAGTTATCAACTCTTTTTGGAATTATCGGAATATTTTTTATCGTATTCGGATCCTACTTTTTGAATTTTAGTTTTTCCGGGAAATATTTGGATCCGTTTAAGAGTATTTTCAAAAATAAAACCACACTTTATATGTTGATAGTTGCATTTTTGGCCAGTATTGCTGTCAACTTTGAAAAGATGACTGTTCTGAATTCGGATATATTTTTTGGTTCGTCAATAGTGTATCTTATTATTGGCTCTTATTTTTTGTTAGTTTCTTTATTTAGAAAGGGAGGTGGAAGTTTCTTTGGTGGAAAATCTAAACAGATCTTTTTACTTGGATTTATTGTGTCTTTGATAGCTGTTTGTATGAATATTGCATTTACCATGCAAATAGTTCCATATGTAGTATCGATAAAAAGAGTTAGTTTAATATTTGCAGTTCTTTATGGAAGATACATGTTTAAAGAGAAAGATACGTTGAAAAGATTTTGGGCAACTTTAGTTATGTTGCTTGGTGTGGTTCTTATTGTTTTGTTTGGATAATTACTCTTTATAGAATTCTATTGTTTCTTTTATTAATTTTTTTGGGTCAAATTTTTCTTTGTAGAGTTTTTTTGAGGCTTTTCCCATTTTTTCTCTTAGTTTTTTATCTTTTGTTAGTGTTTGTAGCTTTTCTGTTAATTCTCTTGTGTTGTTTACCAAGAACCCGTTGTTTGTTATTCCTTCAGGGTTTCCACCAGTCTTTGATGCTACAATTGGTTTTCCGAAAAAAGTTGCTTCTAAGATGTTTCTTGAGAAAGGTTCTGGCCATCTTGTTGGTAAAACAACTATATCGCTGTTTTTGTAGAAGAATGGAATGTATTTGTAATCTACCTTTCCTGTGAATATTACTTTGCTTTCTATGTTTAGTCTTTTTACCAAATCTTTTAAGTTGTTTTCTTCTGAACCTGAACCTAATACTATTAATTGTATGTTTTCTATCTTTGAAATAGATCTGATTAATAGATCAACACCTTTTATTGTTTCTAAGTATCCCGAGTAGAGAATTTTTACTTTATTTTTTTCTAGTTTTATTGGGTATTCTTCTACTTTGGTGGGAATATTTGCTAAGTTGTAAATCTTTTTTGAGTTGTTTAGTTTTATTATGTTATTTAGTACTATGAATGTGTCTACGTATTTTATTTGTTTTCTTCTCTTTAGGTAATTTAAATATAGCCAGATTAAAAATATTGGATTGTATTTTAAGTATGGTTTTAGCTTTTGTTTTCCTACATAATCTGAAGTTAACATCATTTTTAGATATTTTTTGAAGTTCTTTTCTCCCGGTTTCCATTTTATTTTTTTATGATAAAGATTTGATTTTGGACAAAAATTTGTGTAATTGTTTATTGTTGCTATTTTTTTTGTTTTTATATTTAATTTTGTTATTGATGTTGTGTTTAAAAAGTGAATTACATCAAAGTTGTATTCTTTGTCTAGTTTTTTTGCCTGTTCTTTTATTGATTTTTGAAGGAACATTATTCTTTTTATGTTGTCAATTATTTTTTTAGGGTTTAATCCAGTTTTTAGATTCCTATGGATTATTACTCCATTGATTTCTTCTTGTTCTTGTAATCCTGGAAAATGTGATGTTAAGACATGTGTTTCTACTTTGTTTTTGGCTAATTCTTCTGCTAGGAGGCTTGCGCTTAATTCTCCACCTCCCTGGATGATTGGGGGGAAATATTCAGTAATTAGGAGTACTTTCATGAATCTTGGTGAAGAAGTAAAACTTAAATATGTTTTGAAGGTATGCAATTTATGCTAAAAAAGGTTAGTGATAAGTTGTCCCAGTATCCAGGAATTTATACTCTACTTAGGAAGGGGATAGAATTTAATTTTAGAACTCAAAAGAAGATAATTTCTGAAGAATTTGGTGAGAATTCTGGATTGGTTTTGGATTTACCTTCTGGTGTTGGCGAATTTTCTGTATTTTTTGATAAAGAGAATTATGTTGGTGTAGATCTGGATGAAAATTATGTTGAATATGGGAAAAAGAAATATGGGAAGAAATTAGTTGTTGGAGATGCCATGGCACTTCCATTTGGAGAGGGTTACTTTGATGGTGCTCTTGTTAGTGGTTTCTTTCACCATTTGGGATTTGATGAAGTTGAAAAATCTTTGCTTGAAACTAGCAGGGTGTTGAAAGAAGGTGGAAAGATGTTACTTATTGAAGATTCACCTGGCAGTTCTTTTGTAACTAAGAAATTGCAGAAGTATGATGTTGGTGCTAATATAAGACCAATGGAGGATTATATTTCTGTTTTGGAGAAACATTTTGAGATTGAAAAGAAATATCCAGTTAAGAGTGGTTTTTGGACTTATTCTGTGTTTGTTTGTAAGAAGAAATCATTTGAGCTTTGATTTAGCGTATACGAAGCTTCCTACCACTAATCCCGACCAATAGTCGATACTTCTGTGTACTAATGCTATTGCCAGTGCCAAGTTGTAATCTAGTCCTAATGTGAAAAGTAGCCCTGTTACTCCAACTTCTGCTATTCCTGCTCCAGAAGGTGTTAAGGGTATAGTTGAGATTATTGCTGAGAAGAGAGTAACGAATATAATTACATAGAATGAAAGGTCTGCATTTAGTGCTTTTGCTGCGAAGTATAATGTTCCAGATTCTAGAATCCAATAGATGATTGTTATTACAATTAAACTTAGAATATTTCTCCTTTTTACACACGAGGATGCACTTTTTTCGAAATCTAGAACTGTGTGTCTAAATCTCTTTGGAAGCAAGTTTGCTAGCTTTAATCTTAGTTTTTTTAGAAGTATGAATAAAACTATGATTACTATCAGGAGAATATATGCATATGTTAGTGTATTTGCTATTGTTTCTGAGAATTGATCTCTGAATATCATGAATCCGGAAAGAGTCATGAATAGTATTAGGAAGATTATATCTACAAATCTCTCCATGAAAATTGTTCCAAGTATTTTTGATTTGGAATGATTGAAGTTTTTCTTGAATAGATAACTCCTATATAAATCTCCAAGTTTTGCTGGAACTATTAAATTTGCAAACCAAGAAATAAAGTATATTTCAGTTACGTCTTTAGTTTTCTTTTTTATATCTATATTTTTTAGGAGTAAATTCCATCTTAGACCTCTTGGAATGAAAGATAGGTAGAATATGGCCAATCCTAAGATGTAGTAACCAATGTTTATGTTTAGAAGGTGAGTTTTGATTTCAGACAAATCTACTTTTGAGATTAGGAAGATTAAGATTGCAAAGACCACCAAGAATGAGAAAATGGTTTTTTTGTCAATTTTAATTCCGTTCATAATTGGAATTTTGGGGATTTTTATTTAAACTTAACGTTTTTTAGCTATTGCTACTATTGAAAGCCCGAATGGGAAATTCACGCTTTTTAGAAGTTTGGCCTCAAAGTTTAGGATATTTGTTAATATTTTGTTTGTTATTTTTGATACTGGTTTGATTTCTGATTCATGTTTCTTCTTTTCTGTTAGTCTTTTTATTAATGCAATTGGAAATAAAATTGTATTTGAGTATGTTATTTTTTCTATTTGAAAGCCATTTTGTTCTAGCAATGTTTTTAATCGTTTTTTTGTATATCTTCTTTCTGTGAATACTGCTTCATCATGATTGCTTTTCATGAAGTTATAAGATGCTACTTGGATTAGTAGTCTTCCATCTTGTTTTAGCGTTCTGTTTATCTCTTGTAATGCTTTTTTATCATAGTTTACCCATTTATGATATATTACATCTATAGAAGTTATTAAATCGAAAGTGTTGTCTTCAAATGGAAGAGCTTCTACTGAACCCTTTTCTATGTTTATGTTTCTTTCTTTGCTGAATTTGATTGCTTCGTCTGAGATGTCTACACCAATCGGTTCTCCATATTTTTCTAAGTTTTTTACTATCATTCCAGTTCCGCAACCAGCGTCGAGGATTTTTAGGTTTCTTCTCTTTTCAAATTTGTTTAGTAAAGTGAATAGAATTCTTCTTGTGCCCTTAAACCACCAATGATTTTCTTCTTGGGTGTAGAGCTTTTCATACTCCTCGATTCTCATTTTTCAGTTTGCTGTAGTATTTTTCGTAGTATTCTCTGAATTCACCAGATTTTACACTTTGCCACCATTGTTTGTTGTTTTTATACCATTCTATTGTTTGTTTCATACCTTCTTCGAAATCAATTTGTGGCTTCCAGTTTAAATCCTTTCTTATTTTTGAGGAATCGAGTAAATATCTCCTATCGTGTCCTTGTCTATCTTGGATATATTTTTTTAGTGTTTCTGGCTTTCCTAGGACTTTGAGAATTGTGTCAGTTATTTGTTCTACACTTTTTTCTATTGCAGTTCCTACGTTATATGATTCTCCAGGAACTCCATCATGAATTATTAAGTCTACTGCCTTGCAGTGATCTAGAACGTGAACCCATTCTCTTTTGTTTTGAGAGCTCTTGAATAATGGAAGTTCTTTATCTTCTAATGCGTTTGTTGCAAATAGTGGGATAAGCTTTTCTACATGTTGGTTTGGACCGTAGTTATTTCCACAGTTGCTTATCGTAACTGGTGTTCCAAATGTATTGAAATATGCTCTTACAATATGGTCTGCTCCTGCTTTTGAAGCATTGTAAGGGGTTTTTGGTCTGTAAGAGGATGTTTCTGAGAATGTTTCTTCTGAATCTAATGGTAAATCTCCGAATACTTCACACGTTGAAATGTGGTGGAATCTTTCTACACCTGTTTGTCTTGATGCTTCTAGGAGGCTTTGTGTTCCCAAGATGTTTGTTTTAATGAAAATACTTGGATCTAGAACCCCCCTATCATTATGTGATTCTGCTGCAAAGTTTACAACAATGTTTGGTTTGTGTTTTTCAAATATTTCTTTTATTTTTTGAAGGTTTACAATGTCTTCTTTTACAAATGTGTAGTTTGGATTGTTTTCAACTTCTCTTAAGTTTTCTAAGTTTCCAGAATAGGTTAGCAAGTCTATGTTTATTATTTTGTAATCTGGATATTTTTCTAACATATATTTTATGAAATTACTTCCAATGAATCCTGCTCCACCTGTTACTAGAATTGTTTTCATTTTATTGTTAGTTTTTTCACCATTGTACTTGCATAATGTAAAGATTCTATTGTTCCAGCATCACTCCAAAGTCCTCGTATTAGTGAATATGTTAATGCATTCTTTTTTAGGAATTCGTTGTTGACGTCTGTTATTTCAAATTCACCTCTTTCAGAAGGACTTAGATTTCTTATCATGTCGAATACTGTGTTGTCATACTGATATAATCCTGTTACTGCATAATTGCTTTTTGGTTCTTTTGGTTTTTCTATTATGTTTACTACTTTGTTCCCATCAGTTTCTGCAACACCAAATCTTTGTGGGTCTGAAACAACTTTTAGAAATATTCTTGCTCCACTTTCGAAATCGGTTAGATTAAATTTATCTTCAAAAATATTGTCTCCCAAAACTACAGTTATTGAATCTCCTCTTGCAAAATCTTCTGTTAGAGCTAGTGCTCCGGCTATTCCACTTGCAGTGTCTTGAATTTCGTATGTAAATTTGACTCCAAAATCTTTTCCAGATCTCAGAAGGTTCATGAAATGACCAGCATGTTCTGGTCCACACACAATCATAATTTCTTTTATTCCTCCATCTATTAAGGTTTTAATGGGATAGAATATCATTGGTTTGTCATAAACTGGAAGGAGGTGTTTGTTTGTTACTAATGTTAACGGATTCAATCTGGTTCCCATTCCGCCAGCTAGAATTACGCCTTTCATGTCTTAAAGTGGTGAAAATTCGTTTATAAGTTTAGTTATAGTTAGTACCATTTCGTCTTTTAATTCAGGATATAATGGTAGGGAAACTATTTGTTTAGAATGTGATTCTGAAATTGGTAAAGTTCCTTCTTTTATTTCTAAATCTTGATATGCTTCTTGCATATGTGCAGGAATTGGATAATGTATTTGAGTTCCTACGCCATGCTCTTTTAAATAATGCATTAATTGATCTCTGTTTGGTGTTCTGATTACGTAAAGATGGTAAACGTGGTTTGCGTAATCCATTTCTTTCGGAGTTACTACATTTCTTAATTCTCTTGTGTAAATATTTGCTAATTCTCTTCTTCTTTCGTTCCATCTATCTAAATGTTTTAATTTTACTCTTAGAATCGTTGCTTGTATTTCGTCCAATCTTGAGTTTGTTCCTTTTTCTGCATGGATATAACGGCCTTTTTGTCCATAGTTTCTTAACATTAGTAATTTTTCTTTTAATTTTTCATCGCTTGTTGTAATTAATCCTGCGTCTCCGTATGCTCCAAGATTTTTACTTGGGTAGAAACTGAAACAACCCATTACTCCAAAGTTTCCAGTTTTTTTGCCTCTGTAAGTTGCCCCATGTGCTTGTGCGCAGTCTTCTATTACTGGAATATGGTGTTTGCTTGCTATTTCTAAAATTGAATCCATATCTGCTGCTTGTCCAAAGAGATGTATTGGTATTATTGCTTTTGTTCTTGCTGTTATTCTTTCTTCTAAGTTTCGTGGATCCATGGTATATGATTCTGGATCTATGTCTACAAATACTGGAGTTGCTCCCGTTAAAGAAATTGCACTTATTGTTGGAATTGCAGTGTTTGGAACTGTTATTACCTCATCCCCCTTTCCAACGTTTAATGCTAGAAGTGCTAAGTGTAATGCTTCTGTTCCAGAACCTACGCCTATTGCATGTTTTGAACCATTGTATTCTGCAAATTCTTGTTCAAATGCTTCACACTCTTTTCCAAGAACAAACCAACCCGAATTTAGAACTCTTTGTACTGCTTCATTGATTTCTTCTTTTATTTCTTCATGTTGTGCCTTTAAATCTAGCAGGGGGATATTCATTTTTACCAATAGTGGCTTTTGTGTTGTCTATAAAACTCTATTGTTTTTCTTAATCCCTCTTTTATTTCTACTTTTGGTTCCCAACCCAGAATCTTGTTTATCTTCCTATAGCTACAATACGTGCTCCCTACGTCAATTTTCTTTTTTTCGTCTGGGAATGGAACCATAGAATAGTTTCCTGAACCATTTGCTTCTATTAATTCTTTTACAAAACCTTTTAATGAAACTGGATTGAAGTGTCCTAAGTTGAATCTTCTTCCGTTGCTTTCGTTTGTTGATGCTGCTACCAAGAATGCGTTTGTTACATCGTCAATGTAATTTATATCTCTTAGTTGTTCGCCAGTTCCAAATACTTTAATTTCTTCTCCATCGATTATTTGTCTTATGAACCAGGGTATGAACCCCTGTCTACTGTGTTTCATTAGCTGTCTTGGACCAAATGTATTTGTTAATCTTAATGAACAGGCTTTTATTCCGTAAATGTTGTTGTAAAGTATGTGGTACCATTCTCCAGCCATTTTATTTATTCCATTGACGTCTGTTGGTTTTAGAATGTGCGTTTCATCTATTGGAAGGTATTCTGGCTTTCCGTAAATTTGTCTTGTACTTGCATAAACTATTTTTACATTTTTGTTACTATTTCTACAAGCTTCTAGTAATGAAAGTTGGCTTGTACAATTTATATCTAAATCTGTGAAGGGATCTTTCATGCTGTCTATGTGGCTTACTTGTCCTGCTAAGTTGAAAATAAAATCTTTATCTTGAATTAGTGTTCTTATTGCATGTTTATCTCTCACATCTGAAATGTGTAAGTCTACATTATCTTTTATGTCTTGTATATTGAATAAATTTCCACCATATTCTGGAATTAAAGAATCAACTATTGTTACTTTTGCTTTTAGTTTTACTAATTCATGTGCTAGATTACTACCTATAAAACCTAAACCACCTGTAATTAGGACGTTTTTATCTTCAAATTTGGTTTCATATGTTTCCATACTTATTTGTGGAGTTCATGATAATTTAAAAATAAAGTATATAATGGAGAATATACATTATTTTTTCTTCTTTCCCCCTTTTCTTAGAAGTACTATGTTTATCCAAAGTTTTACTAATCCTGCAAGTGTTTTTATGACCCTTTTTGGATTAAAGAATTGTGACTTTCCGTGTTGTCTATCATAATGGTTTACTGGGACGTCCTTTATTGTTAAGCCCGCATCCCCTATTTTTTTCATCATCTCTACACAGATCATGCCTGAATCTGATTCTAGTTCTATTTGATTGAATATTTTTTTGTGCATTAATCTGAAATCACAATCAACATCTTTTACTTTTAGGTTGAAAGCTAAATGCATTCCGAAATTATATATTTCTCCAACTATCTTTCTATGAATTCCATCTGCTCTGTTTGTTTTGTATCCGTTTACTACATCATATTCATTTATATGTGGCATTAATCGTTCTAATTCGTAAATATCATATTGTGCGTCTCCGTCAGTGTAGAAAATTAAATCTTTAGTTGCAGTTTTGAAACCTGACTTTAAAGCTCCGCCATAACCTTTGTTTTTTTCGTGGTGAACTACTTTTAGTCTTGAATCATCTTTTGCTAGTTGATCTGCTATTTCTCCAGATTTGTCAGGCGAACAATCATCAACCATAATAATTTCCCAATCATCTGTAAATTTTGGAAGAGTTTCTTTTAGTTTTTTGACCATTAATTCTACAGTTCCATCATCATTGTACATTGGGAAAAATGCAGAAATACTATACTTTTTCTTTTCTTCACCGTCTTCCATTTGTTTCCGAGATTATTCTTTGTTTAAAAAAGTATTGCCTTTGTTCAAGAAGTGGAAACCTGCCAGGAATACTATTAATGGAATAAGTATGAAATACATTGTGTTTAGAGGAGTAAAGAATCCAATTATTGCATATCCTATTGGAATCAATGAAAGTCCGAGTAATGCTGTGAAAATTGATTTTTGAAATAGTTTTATCTTTTCTATTTGCATTATCCAAGGTATTAAAGGTAAGTAAAATAATAATGTGAATGCTAGACTGAATTTTATTGCTGGTGAAAATCCTTTTAAAAATAAACCAAGTATGAAACTAGAGATAAGTCCTATTAGTAACAGGTTTTTGAATTCTTTTTTATTAAGCTTCATTTTGAAGTATTATTATTCCTCCCTCTTCGTGGACTTTTTTAAAATTATGATTTTGTATTAATTCTTCTGCTAAAATGCTGTTGTATTGTGCTATTGTTGGATCCATATTTTGCATGAAAACTATGTCGTAGTCGTAAATCATTTCTGGTGCTTCTAATGGTTCATGTGTATCATAACTTAAGTATCCTGTTTTGTATCTGTGTTTGCTCCATCTTGCAGTGTTCGACCAACCCTGCGCAAAAGATAGATTTAGGAAATTTGTTGATGCGAGACTGTTTATTTTGTTAGCTACCTCTTCTATTGCTATAGTGTTTGTTATTCTTTTTGTGTAATATGATTCTCCCTGATATGCCCCTTCTACTGTTATTACCATTGCGTCTTCTGGAGTATTATCTTGTATCCACTTTAACCCATTATATTTCTCTAAATTTATGTTTTCATATGTTACAAGGTCTTTTGTAGCTGTATATTGGGGGAATGCGAAAATTCCTATAAGAATTATTATTAAAATCAGGATTAGAAGTTTGTTTATTTTTGTTTTTTCTGATGCTAATTTAATTAGAGCTGCTGTTCCGTAAGCTGCTATTGGAAATACAACGTATGGAAGTGTTGACCACATTCTCATAATATAAATTTTTATTCCATGTGGTGCTATGTATGGGATTAGGAATAAAAGTGTGAAGAAGTATATTGCATAGAGAACAATGGGTTTGTACCTTTTGTAGTTTAATAATAACTGTATTGCTCCTAGTGCGAATAGAATTGAAATTAAGATTGGGAATCCTGAAAATCCTACGATAAATGGATGAGATGTGAAAACTTCTTTTATTGAATTAATTCCGAAAGATGTGTAACTTTCACTTGTGAAATATCCAATATAGTAAATTGGGAGTGCAATTAACACTGAAACCATTGGGAATGAGGAATAAAGTAATAATTTGTCTTTTTCTTTGTAGATTTTGAATAGAACTGCAATTAAAATTGGAATTGTTATTAGAAGTGCTATTGGGAATAGCAAGAATAATGCCGTACTTACGATGCTTAGTGCCAATAGTTTCCAGTTCCTTGGTTTTTCGTAGTACATAAATGCTAGCAGAAAAGTTGCTAAGATGAAAGTCATTGCTGAAGATTGTAACCAGATACCAATGTAAGTATAATAAATCCAGCTTTGTAAGTTTAATGGGACTGCTATTAATGTTGCACTTAAAATTCCTGCTATTTCTGATTTGAATATTTTTTTTGTTAGCAAGTACATTAATGGGATTGCTAGTGCACTAAGGAGTGCGACAATTAGTGCTGATAAGTTCCACTCTGGAATTCCAGTTAATTTTAGAATTGGTGCTATTATGAATGCTTGATGTTGAGATACTATATTTATTATATTGTCTTTGTTATCTGCTAAATATGGTGGATATGAGAAAGGATCATCACCGTTTGCTATGCTGTCTGCCGCCAGTGCATGATAGAGTGCGTTTGCCGAATGCATATTTCCCGGATGTGTTTCAATTGGCTCGTTTAATTGAATTCTGATGAAAAACGCAATTAGGAAAATTATTGTTACAAGAATTATTGCTATTTTTTTACTGTTCAGATTCATTTAAGTTCTAGTCTTGGGAGTTCCTTGTTATTTATTAAATCTTGGTATTCTTTTTCTATGTTTTGGGAAATTATTTTCCAGTCATAGTCTTTTACTAATTTAGTTCCTTCATCTACTTTTTGTTTGTATAGGTCTTTATTTTTTAGTAAGAAGAGTAACTTATTTGCTAGGTCTTTTGGTTCTTGGTTTTTGAAAATGAATCCACCTTTTCCATTTTGAGTTACTTCTTTTAGAACTTCTATGTCTGAGCAAACGTATGGCACCTTTGATGCCATTGCTTCTAATAAAACAATACCGAATCCTTCTAAGATGCTAGGTAGACAGAATATATGTGATTTTTTTAATGTTTTAATAACGTCTTTATGTTCTTTTACAAATCCTGTGAACTTTACGTTGTTTTCTAGGTTTAATTGTTTTGTTAGTTGTTTTAGACTATTTATTTCGTCTCCCTTTCCTATGATTATTGTTTTTATATTTGGAATTTCTTTCTTTACTATTGCAGTTGCTTTTATCAAATCTTGAACTCTTTTTTTTGGTGTTAATCTTGAAATTGAGCAAATTGTTGGTTCTTGGAATTTGGTTTCTTTTTCATTGTATGACTCTATGTCAATTCCGTTTGGTATTATTTTTGTTCTTTTTTTTATTCTTTTTGCTGTGAAGTTACTTACTGAGATTATTTGATCCCAGTTTTTTGATAAGGCTGCTCTTTCCCAGATTTCTCCAAGAATTCCAGTGATAAATCCTTTGTTTTTTATCCACTCTCCAATCCAAACTTCATGATATGTTGCTATACTTTTTGATTTTGTTTTTTTGGAAGCGTGATATGCAGGTAGATAACTAATGAAATTGTAACCTTCTGTTATGTCTGCTTTGATTTTTCTTGCTGTTTTGTAGGCCGCTCTTGAGAATTTTAGTCTTGAAGTAATATTTCCTTCGTTTGAGTATTCGTGATTTTGTCCAACTCTGTAGATTTTAATGTTTCCAATATTGTGTTTTCTTTCTTGACCTTTTTTCCAAGAAGTTATAATTATTGTTTCATGTTTTTCTGATAGGTTTTTTGCTATATTGAAGCATCTAGATTCTGCTCCTCCTGTTATGTCTCCTTCTCCATGATATGGAAAATATTCTGTTATGTAAACTATTCTCATTTTCTAATTGCAATTGTCCTAACTATTTTTGTTATGTTTCTATCCATTCTAGTTTGTTTTGCGTATAATCTGAAGATCATATATGCTAGGAGTATTAGTGATGAGTAAAGGATTAAATCTGCTCCCCTGTCTATTCCTATTAACTTTGATGCGAAAGTTGTTATTCCAGGATAGATTAGAACTAATATTGCTATCCCCCAGAAGACTAGCCAAAAGAATGCTTCTCTACCTTTTAGATTTTTGTCTCTTATATTGATGAATACTCTACTGAATGCGAAAATACTAAAGATTATGAATATTACTTGTATTATTGTTAACATTTTATACTCCCATTTTTTTCATGAACATTTTTGATACTATTTTTAATGAGTCTAATTGTCCCTGTCCTTTTCTTCCTTGTTTTAACGTATCTTTTGTGTAAATTATATTTACAGGGATTTCTTTGTACTTTATCTTCTTTTTCTTTATTTCTTCCACTATTTCTGAGGCGTGTTCCATCTTATCCATAGTTATTCTTACTTTTTTGGCTGCATCTCTTGAGAATGCTCTGAATCCGTTGTGTGCGTCTGAGAGCTTTATTCCGTAGAAGATTTGTATTATTAGTATTGCTCCCTTTAACATGATTTTTCTTTTTAATGGTATTTTTTGTTTGCTTAGGAATCTTGATCCTAAAGTTACTTCTGCCTCGTTTCTTATTATTGGGAGAATCATCCTTTCTATTTCTTCTGCTTTGTGTTGCCCATCTGAATCGAAGTGAACTATTATTTCTGCTCCGTTTAGAAGTGCGTAACTCATTCCTGTTTGTAGGGCTGCTCCTTGACCTCTGTTTACTACATGTCTTAGAGCGTGGATTTGTTTTTCTTTTGCTATTTGGAAAGTTCTGTCTTTAGAACCGTCGTCAACCACTATTATGTTTTTGTATCCTTCTTGTTTTAGGTTGTCTATGACTCTTCCTATGTTTTTTTCTTCGTTAAGAGCCGGGACAACTATCGAGATATTCATTGCTGCTGGAAAAGAAATTTGTTTTAAATAGTTTATGAAGGATTTTTGATAATGTTTAAATACTATTCTTGTTTCTGCTTTTCATGGCTGGTGAGCTGGAACTTAAATCTGAAAAAGAGATATTTCCATTTATACTTAAACATTGGAAGATTTTGCTTCTTATAGCTATTTTGATCTTGACATTTTACCTAAGATTCTATCATGTAGACTATCCAGTTGTAGGTTATCATGATTGGAAGGAAACTCATTATTTAACTGAATCAAGGAATTTTGCTGAAGAGGGATTTTTCCAATATGGATTTTTTATGCCTTTTGTTGATTTTTTAACTTTGGGTGGTGATCCGAACGGAGTACATTCTGATTCGTTGCCTACCCTTTCGATAATTTTGGGATTTTTATTCAACATATTCGGATCTAGTTTATTATTGGCAAGATTTGTAACTATTTTGTTTAGTGTTGGTGCTGTTCTGTTTTTGTATTTGTTTATGAAGGAGCTCACAAAGAATGAATATTTATCTTTTGCATCTGCGTTTGCTTTGGCCATAACTCCTTTAAGTGTATTTTTTGGGAGAAATGTGCAATTAATCAATCCTGCGTTGTTTTTTATGTTGGCAACATTCTATTTTTACACTAAATGGATAAAAACGGATAAAAGTAAGCTCATGATTTTGACAGCAGTTTCGTTAGCTCTATGTATTCTTACTAAGTACAGCTTCTTTTTGGTTGTATTTCCAATGTTATTTATGTTTCCGTATAAGAGGTTAAAAAAAGTTAAAGAAAAATCTAAATCTTACCTTATTTCTGCTTTGGCTTTGTTATCTATTCCTTTATGGTTCTTTTATTCTGATATTTATATGGCTAAAAAGTTAGGACAGAGTGGGGCGGTTGCTTCAAGAATATTTGATTTTTCTTCGTTCCCACAAATTTGGGAAATATTTAAAGTGTTCATTCCAGATAATTATACTTGGATAGGATTTTTGTTTGCAATTGTAGGATTAGTTTTATTCTTTGTTTTTTATAAGAAAGGAAGATTGTTTAACAAGTTTATCTTGGGATATCTTGTTGGAATTATAATTTGGTTAATTTTTATGGCAGGTAAGCTTGAAGGACATAGTTATCATCATTATCCTTTGTTACCTTTGTTTGCTATTTTAGTTGGGTTTGCAGTTTTGATGGTTTCTAATGTAGTTGCTAAGTTTGTTGCAGCCTTGTCTAATAAGAAAATTAAAGTTAAACATTTGAGAATATTATTAATTTTACTTTTGTTTTTCTTGTTATGGTCTCCTTCAATGGAAGCAAAGGATAAACAGTTTAATACACAGTTCTTTGGTTTGGATGTTGCAGGAGATTATGTGAGAGAGAATTCAGAAGTTACTGATAAAATGTTTCATTCAACGCATCAAAGTCATGGTGTTTTGTGGCATGCTAATCGACAAGGGTATGGTTTACCAGATAGCATAGATAAGCTTAGGGAAGGAGAACAAAATGGAGCTAATTGGTTGTTTGTTTATCAGTGGGGATTTAATATAATGAATAATCCTGAATTGTGGGAAGAGGTTAAGAGTACATACTCACTTAGACAGGTTGCCTTTTTACAGCAAGGTGAGCAAGTTTCACCAATTTACTTTTTATTGGAGAAAGGCGGATCCTTTGATGAAGATGAATTGAACACCATGATAGCTGATAAAGAAATTAAGATTAGGAATTATGAATATACCAATGGAGGTCAGATTCCATTGACGTATATCGATTTGTAAAATGAATGTTGACGCAAAATTAAGATATTTACCTGCACTTAAGATTTTAAGAGATAAAGGTAGCGAAGAAACCGTTTTAGAAGTTGGTGGAGGCGTTGAAGGTATTTCTAAATTCTTCAAAGAAAAATTAACTATCTGTGATGTTTGTTTGGATGGTGTTGAAGATACAGATAAGATAAAATATGTTCAAGGTGATGCTAGGAGTTTACCTTTTGATGATAATTCATTTGATTATATTATTTCTTCAGATATGGTTGAGCATATCAAATCAGAAGATAGGGAAAAAGTGATGAAAGAATTGGTTAGGGTTACCAGAAAGAAAGTTATTGTTGGTTTTCCTTGTGGAGATAAAGCACATAAATGGGAAACCAAGTTATTTAATTTGGGAAAGAAAATTACTGGTAAAGAGCACAAATGGTTGAAGGAGCATGTTGAAAACGGTTTACCGTCTGAAGAGGAAATTAAATCTTATTTGGGTGAAGATGTTCAAGTTATTTCTAATGCAAATTTGAAAATTTGGTTTACTAATGAATTATTCAATCCTTATTTGTGGTTTGTTCCTTGGATTTTTTATCCAGTATTTACTCATTTCAATGGGAAGGGAAGTTCTTATCGGAAAATATTTATAGTTTCTAAAGAGGAAGCTAAGGAATGAAAATAAAGAAGAGATCTATTTGGGGAATTATTATTACTGTTATCTTGTTGTTTATACTTCTTAGATTTGTTTCTTGGGCCGAAATCTGGGCTACGTTACAGAAATTGCCTTTTGAAGCTCTTGTTGTTGCTTTTTTTATATACTTTTTAGTTTACTTTTTTAGAACTTGGAGATATTATACTTTAAATTTAAAGAATGTTAAATTTTCTAGGTTGTTTTCTATAATAGGATTGTATAATATGGTTAATGTGTTCTTGCCCTTTAAAACTGGAGAGGTTGGTTATGCTTATCTTTTGAATAAGGATGGGATTACTTATTCACAGGGAATTGCTACATTAATAATTGCTAGACTTTTTGATGTTTTTTCTATACTTTCCATATTTTTTATTGCATTTTTATTTTTTGAAAGTCCATCTCCAAGAGTTGGTAGTTTTTTACTTACTTTTTTTATAGTTGTTTTTGTTTTGATTGTTTCTGTTATACTCTTGGTTATTCATAAGAATAGATTTGGAGTATTTGCAAATAAGATTTGGAAGTTTTTTAATATTGAAGAAAATAAAGTTGTTTTGTTTTTACAGAAGAATGCTGCAAGGGTTGCCGATGCTGTGAAGTTTATTGGTTTTGGTAAAAGAAGTTTTCTTGTTTTCTTCCAATCTTTGATTTTGTGGGGATTAATGTATTATTTTGCTTTTTTCGTATTACGTTCATTAGGGATGGAGTTGACTATTCTTCAATCTGTTATTGGTAGTTCTATTGCTCTTTTGTTGATTTTAATTCCTATTCAAGGTATTGCTGGTTTTGGTACTACTGAAGGAGCCTTAACTATTGCATTTGTAGTTTTGGGTTTCCAGATAGATCCAGTTATTTTGTATAGTTTTAGTTACCATATTTTGTCTTTGTTCTTTTCTATAATTTTTGGTCTTTTAGGGTTGATTATGTATAGAAAGCCTAAGACGCAATTTTTATAAGTTGGGGCAAGTTCTCGAGTTTATGTTTGATTTGAAAGATATTTTGGCTTGTCCTTGTTGTAAGGAGAAATTTTCTAATAATTATTATTGTGAAAAATGTGAGAAGAATTTTGAAATTAAGGAGGGAATTCCGGTTTTGATTTGTGAAAAATGATTGTTGAATTTTTTAAGAAATTGTTGCCAAAAGGTCTGGTTTCTAGAATGAATCCCCCTATGTTCCATATATATGAATTTCTTAGATATGCTTCTAAGTTAGTTAAAAAGGATGAAGTTCTTTTGGATGCGGGTTGCGGAGATTCTCCATATTATAATTATTTTAAACATGCGAATTATGTTGGTACTGATTTTTTGAAAGTTGATAAAAAATATGATAAAAAGAAAATGTCATTTATTTCTTCTTTGGACAATTTACCCTTGATTGATGATTCTGTTGATACTGTTTTACTTACACAGGTTCTGGAGCACGTTCCAAATCCCGAAAAATATTTGAAAGAATTGTTTAGAGTTTTGAAGAAGGGTGGAAAGTTGTTTTTATCAGTTCCACAACAACAAGAGATGCATGAAGAGCCGTATAACTTCTTTTATTTTACTAAACATGGTTTAGGGAAGGTTTTAAGGGATGCCGGATTTGAAGTAAGATTTATTAGGCCGATGGGAGGATACTTCCATTTCTTATCTTATGAGATTGGATTGATTTCTAGATTGATTTTCCCACAGTATTTCAAAGATAATTTTTTGAAGACTATTTTGTTTATTCCTTATTTGATTAGTTTGTTTATTTTTAATTTTTTGATAGGTTTAATTGTATTTCATTTGGATTTTTTGGATAAGAATAAGAAATGTACGTTTGGATATACTTGCTATGCTGTAAAAAGTTAGTTTTATAAGTTTTTCTGTGGTTCTAGATTTATGGCACAAATTATTCTGAAAGATAGGGAGCGGGAACTTACAGAAGTAGTGATGCCCCAGTTAGGAAGGTTTTGCTTAGAAGTGTCGAGATTTTTACAAGAGCAGCAAGATAGGACTTTTAGTGTACATAGAAGAAAGCATATGGAAACGTGTGGCGATGGTTGGGGAGCACATCCATTTTATCTAATTAAAGAAGGAACTTCTTGTCATTTTCCTTTAGGTTATATTGTTGGTAACTTTTTCTATCCAGGATATACTCCTGATTTTCCAAAAATTAAGGGAGAAGTTTTGAGGGCGTATTTGAGTAATTACGGTAGTGATGCTCCTGTTATTGTTGATTTATTGACAGTTGATAATCCTACATTGACGGAATTAGTTCAAACTAAACTTGCCGATTTGGAAAGTTGTGATCCTCGTATAAAAGGAAAAGTTGAACTCCATGTTTAGAATATTTAAGAATTGATTATATCTTCAGTGGTTGCACTGTGTTTTTCTATTAAATTATAGAATTCTTTGTTTGTTATTTTTTTGTTTTTTTGAACTATTCTTCTTTTTTTGATTGCTCTTGGTATAAAAATTAATCCAACTGCCCAGGCTTTAATTAGTGCTTTTATGAATTCACTTTTTTTGTAGCTATTTTTTCCTTCTGTTGATTTTTTTAGATTTTTAGCAATTTTCAAATATCTTTTTACCGTATGATATGGTGTTTTTAGTAACAAAGGTAATGGAAAAGCTTTGATTGTATACCAGATTCTGTTTCTTTCGCTTAAATATAACTTCATTGGCGATTTTGCAATCATAGTAGCCGAGTGAACATGGTGTATTATTGAATTTGGAACATACATTGCTTTCCAACCGTTTAATTGTGCTCTGAGAGATAGATCTGTATCTTCTAAATAAATCCAGAAATGTTTATCAAAATATTCATCTTCTCCGTGTTTTATATCTTCGAGCATTTCTTTTTTGTATAGTGCTGCCCCTGCACATGGACCAAGAATTTCTTCTACTTGTTCAAATTGACCTTCATCTTCTTTTTTCATTCCTCTGTTTATTGCACTTCCATCTTTGTAAACTAAGGTTCCTGTGCTGTTGATTAGGTTTGGTTCATAGAAGAAAACCATCTTTAGGGAGAACATTCCTACTTTTGGGTTTTTTTCAGCAACTTCCATTAAATTTTTCAGAGTATCTTTGTCTAGTTTTGTATCATTATTTAGAGTTAGGACATATTCTCCGTTAGTTCTTTTTATTCCTTCGTTGTTACCACATGGAAAACCAATATTTTTTGGAAGTGAAATTATTTTTACCCATGGAAATTTTTCTTTAACTAATTCTACAGAACCATCGTTTGAACCGTTATCGACTAGGAGCGTTTCAAAATCTTTGTATGTTTGTTCATTTATTGAATTAAAACAAGGTTCTAAATGTTGTTTTCCGTTCCAATTAAGAACTACTAATGAGATTTTAGGCATTTTTCGTAGACCTCTGTTAATATTTGTCCTCTATTTTTCCATGAATGGATGTTTACTACTTTTTCTCTGGCATCGTTACCAAGTTTTCTTCTTAAATTTTCATTTTTTAAAAGACTTATTATTTTTTCTGAGCAATCTTTTATATTTGGTTCAACGTAAATTCCTGTTTCTTGAAGAATTTCTTTATTTATTTCATTGTTAGTTGCAATTGTTGGAATTCCGCAAGCCATGTAGTTGTATAATTTTCCGTTTGCTTCTGTTTTTGATAATTTAAGTGAAATTGTTATGTCACCCGTTGAGATATATTCTGGTGCTAAGTTGTAATCGATTTGTCCAGTAAAAGTTACATGTTCTGATATTCCAAGTTCTTTTGCTTTTTCTTTGTAGAGTTCTACATTTGGATAACCTGCAATTAAGAAATGTGCATCTGGAATTTCTTTGATTACTAATGGAATTGTATTAAGTAGTAAATCTGTGCCTTGGTATTTGCTTAGAACGCCTAGGAAAGTTATAACTTGCTTGTCTTTAAGATTTAGTTCTTCTTTTAATTTTGTTGCATCTTTTTTATTGAATTTTTCAGTGTCTACCCAATCTAAGAAAGAAATAACATTTTTGTAGCCTTCTTCTTCCAAAGATTCCTTTGACTTTGTTGAACTTGTTAGAAGATATTTACTTGAGTTGTTTATTTTTTTCTCTATTTTTTTGAAGATGCTTTTCAGTGGTTTATTATTTAGGTATTTGTGGTCCCGCATCTCTTTTACTAATGAACCTTGGTAATCGAAAATCATTGGTATTTTTTTGAAGTATTTTAGAATCATTCCGATACCTGCTCCCTCATGTAAATGGGCATGAATTATATCGTAATCTTCTTTTTTTACGTCTTTTAGTAGTTTAGACAACAATAGAAGGTCTAAGTATATTTTTTTGTAAGATGGCCCTGCTGAAGTTTTTGTGTACGATGGAACATTTTTTATTCTCTTTATGTTGACTCCTTCAGGATCTTTTCCTAAATGATAAGTGTAAATAGTTACATCATGTCCAAGGCTTTTTAGACCTTTGATTTCCTCGAATATCCTAACGTGGCACCCCCTATCTGAAAAAAAAGGTGTGGGTGCTATCATGAGTATTTTCATTTCTTATTGAAGAATTTGTTGAGAGCTTTTAAATCTTATCTAATTGATTTCACTTACGTAATTTATTTAAATGGAAGTTGTTTTGGGCTGTTATGAAGTCTTTAGTAACTGGAGGTGCTGGTTTTATTGGTTCTCATCTCATTGACGAGCTGATAAAAATGGGTCATGAGGTGGTAGTTCTTGATGATTTAAGTGGCGGATTTAGAGATAATGTTCATGAAGGTGCTACTTTTGTTGAGGGTTCTATAAATGATGTTGAATTGATTAAAAAGTTATTTGATGAACATAAATTTGACTATGTATATCATTTAGCTGCCTATGCTGCAGAAGGTTTAAGTCATTTTATTAAGAAGTTTAATTATGACAATAATTTGATTGGAAGTATAAACTTGATCAATGCTTCTGTGAATCATGATGTTAAATGTTTTGTATTTACATCTTCTATTGCTGTTTATGGAACAAATCAATTGCCAATGCATGAAGATACAGTTCCAAATCCGGAAGATTCGTATGGAATTGCTAAATTTGCAGTTGAGCAGGAATTAAAAGTTTGTAAGGAAATGTTTGGATTGAATTATGTTATTTTTAGACCACACAATGTTTATGGTGAAAGACAGAATTTGGGTGATAAATACAGAAATGTTCTTGGAATATTTATGAATCAGATAATGCAGGGAAATCCGATAACCGTTTTTGGTGATGGTAAACAGACTAGGGCATTTACTCATATTGATGATGTTGCTCCTGTTATTGCAAGGTCGGTTGAGCATGAGAAAGCATATAATCATATTTTTAATGTTGGTGCTGATGAACCTTATTCTGTCAATGATATGCTGAAAGAAGTTGTTAAGTCAATGGGACATGATAAATGGGATATTACTTATTTGGATGCTAGGGAAGAAGTAAAGCATGCACATTCTACACATGAAAAATGTAAGGAGTTCTTTGGTCACGTTCCTAAGATTTCTTTACCAGAAGGTATTCAAAGAATGACTGAATGGGCAAAGAATCATGGTGTTAGAGAAAGTCAAGAGTTTGGTAATATTGAAATAGAAAGAAATTTGCCTCCTTCTTGGGCTGTTAAGAAATAGATTTTATTGAATAACTTTCTTCATTTTTGTAATAAACTTTTACTAAGATATCTGCCATTAATCCGAAGATAAAGAACATTGCTCCCAAAACCATCAATAGAATAGATAAGAGTAACATTGGTCTATTTGCTATTGGTTGTTGCATAAATAATCTGATAAAAGTTAAGTAAAGTGCTATTAAGAATCCAATTGCTCCTGTGAAGAAACCAATTCCTCCAAAGAAATGTATTGGCCTTTTTGAATATTGCAACCAGAATTTTAGCAGAGCCATGTCTAGTAAACTTTTTAGTGTTCTTGAGAATGTATATTTTGTTACCCCATGAATTCTTTTTCTGTGGTTTACTTTCATTTGGGCTGTTCTAAATCCTTTCTGCTTCATCAAAATGTGGATGAATCTGTGCATTTCTCCATATAGGTTTAAACCGTTAATACATTCTTTTTTGTAGGCTCTTAATGTACATCCTGAATCTTGTAATCTATCTTTTAAAATAATTCTTCTTAATAATCTTGCTCCTTTTGAAATGAATCTTTTTGATAATGTGTCTTTTCTATTTGCTCTCCAACCTGCAACTATATCAAATCCTTTGTCCAAAACATGTAGCATTTTTGGTATATCATTTGGATCATTTTGCAAATCAGAATCCATTGTGATTATTACTTTTCCTTTTGCAGCTTTCATACCTGCATCCAATGCTGCAGTTTGTCCAAAATTTGTTCTGAATGTAATTATTTTTACGTTTTTATCTTTACTTTTTAATTTTTGGAGAACTAATTGCGTTTTATCTCTTGAACCATCATCTACGAAGATAATTTCATATTTTTTCCCTAATTTGTCTAGAACTTCTTTTATCTCTCTATATAAGATTTCAAGGTTTCCTTCTTCATTGAAGACAGGCAATACTATCGAGGTTTCTACCATTTAACTTTCCAAGTGTAGATTGTGAATCCGTCGACACCTTCTCTGTGTCCGAAGAGTTCAAAGTTGTTTAAATTACCACCTCTATAGTAATACAATTCTGTGAATATGCTATCTACTAATTTTTGATCCATTATTACTGAAATATTTTGTTCAGGAATATATGCTACTCCGATTTCAGCTCCTTCTTCGTTTATGTGGGTAGTTGATCCATCTTTAAATACTTTTACAGGAGCTGCTCCTCCTTCAACTTGCATATATGCAGCTTTTTCATTTAGATCGATTATAACTCCATTTGTGCAGTATATTGTTCCATTTTGGTCTTGACATTCTCCAGTTCCAGAATACCCAGGATAAGGAGCTATCCAAGCATTGGCTTCTTCCTCTGCAATACCTTTTAGCTCAGAATAATATCTTTCAGCTTCTTCCTCTGTTTTATCTAATGTTTCTGTTATTATTTTTATTGAATTTTCCTTATTGTTTGCCTTAATTGTATTGAATATGAATGCTCTTTCAAAGTTCCAAGATCCAAAGTGTGCCCACACTGGAGCTTTTCCAACCATATCTTCCGAAGTTATAATTAATGCTTCTGGAGGATCACAGTGTGTGTTTTCAAGTATTTTGTCAGGGTCAGTTATATACTGAGATAATGTGTTCCTTGCTGTGTTTCTATCTTCTAAAATTATTTTGTCAATTACTTCTTTTGTTAGTAGTCTATCATTTGTTTCTTCATAAAGTAAATTGTAAGCCGTTTCACTTCCACAATCAAGCATCCTTAAAATTCCAATTGCTTCTTCTTCATTGTCAGTCAAGAATAATTTTCCAACCCAATGAGCTTTAGGACTGTTTTGTGATGCACCATCAAATGTTACTGGTCTATCTGCAATTGCTTTGAACCAATGTCCAAAATCCCACCAAGAGGTTATTATTGCGTCTTCTTGAGTTTCGTCTCTTATTTTGATTAGTGCATTGTACCATGCATCATTCATAGATGGTGCTTCTCCCTTTGCTACTGCATTTGCAGATTTTAGCATAGGAATCATACTGAAGATTATTACCAAGATTAGTAGTAGGGAGACTAGTTTTTTATTTAGATTTAATTCTTTTGATGACCAATTTGTTATTAAGTTATATGATTTTGAGATAAATATTCCAATTCCTATTGCAAATACTGGAACTAAGAACATGATAAATCTCATACCTTTTGTTGTTGTGTAGAGAGTTCCAATAAACCAAACTATCATTAAAAGTCCGTATTTTATTTCCCTCTGTTTTATATTTTTTCTGAGGAATATCCAAAGTATTCCAACAATTGATAATGTAAACATAAACTTTCCACCCATTTGTGATATTACGTTTGTTATTGAAACTGTGTTTAGCTCTGCCACTGTTGTATACACATTTGGCCATAGTGATTCCTTTGCAGCTTCCTTTAGGAATACTATATTTAGTGGATCTTTGAATGCGCCCAGGAAGTTACTAAAACTCTTGAAGATTGTTACAAAGATTGCTGATGATAATATGTAATACGTTGCTGTTTTTAGTAAGTTCTTTGTTTTTATTTTTTTGAAAATATGTCCTTTGTATTTTATTAATAAGTAAATGAAATAAAGAACCATGCTTGCTAAAATGAAATCAAAGATATACCACCATCCAACCCATGCGTATGCGAAAATACCAGAAAATAATCCGGCCAGAGATCCATAAATTAATTTTTTCTTTTTATCTGTTGTTGTAAACGCTTCCAAAAAGAACCAAACTATTGCTAATGGGAAAAATATTCCATATGCATCTGTGTCAGAGAATCCTGCAGGAGTTCTACCTAAAAAGGTTGGATGGATTGCAACTATGAATGCAGCAACCATTCCACTGAGATTTCCACCAATTTTTCTTCCAATGAAGAATGCAGGTATTGTTGCTAGTGCTGCAAAAATTAATGGTAAAATAAACATAGATTTCATTAGCGAATCATTTCCAAACCAAGTACTGATTGTATGGGTTGCTGCACCTAATGTTGGATGTAAACTACCTGTTACAAATCTTCCAGTTGGAGCTAACATATGGTCATCTAATGATTTTCCATCTACTAATTCATCACCAACATGACCGTTTTCTAAGATATTTTGGGCTTGTCTGTAGTAATAATAAGGATCAATTGCTAGAAGATAGGTTTGTCCAGTATCGTCTTTATAATAACTTTTTATTTGCTTTCCGAGAAGTATTTTTTGTTGTTCTATTTGTTCTTTGTTTTGCTCTATGTATTGGTTGTATCTTTGCTGTACTATTGTGTTTAGCGTATTTGAATCAATGTTTGGATTTTCTTGAATAACTTGAGATTCCAGTTGTGAGATTATGCTTTGTCTCATTGAGCTTTCGGCTAAATCATCACCAAATGGCAAATCATAAGTATACGCTCTAAAAAATATAGCAAAAAATATTGGAATTATTAAGAGTAAGATTACTCTATGTTTTATTATAAAATCTTTTGATTTTTTTAAATTCTTTTTTATATTTTCAGAACTGTAATCAATATTGAATTCCTCTTCCATGAAAACTAGAATTTGGTTAAGGTTATAAAGGTTATTGTAATGGTTTGGGTATGCCAGCGTGGCGAAATTGGTAGACGCGCGGGTCTCGAAAACCCGTGCCTTAGGGCATCCAGGTTCAAGTCCTGGCGCTGGCGTGCAGTATTTTGGAAATGAAAAGTTTTATAAGTTTTTTGGGATTTTCATTTTAAAATGGTTACTACTGATAATTCGATTGATCAGTTATTTGCTGAAGCATCAAATGCTGATGAGAGTAAATGGGGATTTCTAACTGATGAAGAGAGACTTACTCAGAGACGAATTACTGGTGTGAAGAGATTTAAAAAAGCAGCACTTGGAAGAAGTGGTATTGAAATTACAGTGTCTTCAGAGGAGCTTTCTAGATTATTATACAGGGCAGGAGTTATTTCTTCTATTGAGGAAGTGGATGAAGTAATACCTGTGCTTGAGTCGTCTCGCAGTGGTGTTTGTTATACTGATTTTGGTTCTTGTGCTAGGGTTTCTTTTACAAAAGTTAGTGGTCCAAATGGCGAGATTGCGTATAGGATACATGACCATAGAAAAGAAGGAACTGGAACTTAATTCTTAGATATTCTTTTATAGAAAGGTTTTTAATTCAGCTATTCTACTTTTTGCTTGGAGGTAATTTAGATGGATCCTGGACCCTTATATGCACCCGCTAAAAGTACTACAACTTTTTTAATGATTTTAGTTGGTTTGATTGTACTCTTTATTTTATATAAAATTTGGAAGAAATAAATTATTCTTCTGTTAATTTTTCTATCATTATAGCAAATGCAGGTCTTGTTATAAGAACACCAACAGTTACTCCAATTATTGTTATAAGTGCGAATCCTCTCAGGAGTCCTGCTCCTGCTCTTAATAATGGGAACATTGCAGCCAGTGTTGTTGCGTAAGCTGCTAAGATTATAAAAAATGCTTTCTTTAATTTATCTTTCCATTTATATGAATAACTTGATGCCCTAGATGTTACTTCATCAATAATAACTATATTATCATCTACTCCCGTTCCTACTGCAGCTATGATACCTGCTATTGCTGCCAGGTCTAAATTGTACTTTGTTAGTGCTGAAATTCCTAGTATAATTACTACTTCAGACATTAATGCTATTAAAACTGGAATTGAAATTTTCAGATTTCTATATCTTGCGAAGATTACTAGTGATACTGCAAGTATAGCAAGCATACCGACTATTATGGCGTTTTTTACAAATTCTTCTCCTAAAACTGGAGAGATTGTATCAAATTTTACTATTTCTAAATCAACAGGCAAAGATCCTGTAAGAAGAACTGTTTGCAGTTTGTTCATTTCGCTTAATGCATCTTCAAGTGCTTCTTGTTCAGTGTTTCCAACTCCTGGACCAGATATTTGTATTTGTGTTGCTTTTACTCCTTGTAGATCTGCTCCTATGTTTAAGCTGTCAACTAGTTCCCCATCTAAATAAAATTCTATTTGTTCTGAAAGATAATTATCAATTACGTTTAAATTTCTTGTTGCATCTGCATGTCTTTGGGCTGCTACATCGCTAAGATGTATTAAGAATTCGAATCTACATGAATATCCTTCTTGAATTTCTGAGCATTGACTTACTCCTGAGCAAGTTCCATCATTTCTACATACAAATGTTATATCTTGTTCCCCACCACTAAATACGGTATCGTTTTGTATTTTTGCTTCAAATAATCCTTGTGATGCAATTAGGTCTGAAACTTCTTTTTGGGTTGCACCTGCAATTTCTACAATGACATATTTTTCTTCTTGTCCACCTAGGAATGAAGATTGTCCATCTGCTTTTCTTATTTCAATATCAGATAGTCCATATGTATTTAATCTGAATTCTAGAATTTGTATTAATTCATCTCTTTGTTGTTCAGTAATTTGTAATTCTGGTTTTAGGATGACTCTTGTTCCTCCTTGTAGTTCTAATCCCAGTTTAAGATTTGTTCCGGGGGCTTCTTGTACTATTAAACCAATATCTCCTCCTTCTTTGATTACAGTGTATTCATTTTTTTCTGTTATAATTCTTATTGAAGAGTTTTCTTGGAAGTTTAAAGTTTCTTCCTGATACTTTTGAATGTCTGTTATCTTTTCTCCATTTATTTCTAGAATTTTTTCGTAATGTGTCTGACTTGTACTCTCTGAAGGACTTTCTATTCCGGCTAGTTCTGCAGCTGAATCTTCTATAACACTTTTTATAACAACACCTTCAGCATTTAGCTGTGGGTTTATTACCAATATACTTCCCAGTATGAAAAGTATCAAAATTATTATTCTTGGTTTCTTAAGTAGACTCTTTATTTTCATTTTTCTTTACGTACCAAACAAGTAAGCTAGTATTCATAATCCATGTTGAAACAAAATCAATAATTAATGCTATTAATATTATTCCGAACATTTGTTTTAGTGTTGCTGAGTTTGTGAATATAAATGCTATAAGCAGTGCTATGAATGTTGTTGTTGTCATCGTGATTCCTGTTTTGAAAGCAGATTTTATTCTTTCATAGAGGGTTCCAAATTTATTTCTTAGAACTTTTGTTGTTAGCAGTATATCTGTGTCAATTGAATAACCTATAACCATTAGAAATGCTGCAATACCTGCTGAAGAGATTTTAATTCCTAAAAGACTAATTATAGCTAGAGTTGCTACTAGGTCTAAAATTGCTGAAAAAATAACAGCCAAAGAAGGAATTAACTTTCTGAATGTTATGAAAACTACAATTCCCATTAATACTAGGGCGAATGCTAATGCAAACATAAGTTCTCTGAAGAAGGTCTGTCCTAGTGCTGGTCCAACTTCTTCTAGTGAAAATTCATTTGAATTGAAATTATCTAGTAGAAAAGGTCTAATCTCCTCTGCAGTTAAGTCGGATGCTTCGATTAGAATTCCTGTTTTTTCTGAGTTTGTTATGCTAGCTAATTCTCTAATTGAAATATCTGAGTTTGGAAATTGTTCTTGGAATTGTGATTCGATGTCCGAAATATCGATATTTTCTGAGTAGACTGTTGATGTAACTCCACCCTTTAGCGAAATATCTTTGTCTATGAAATATCCATATTTTGCGTTTTGGGATCCTAAAATAAATAGACTAGCTAGTAGAATAATTATTGGTATTAACAGTAATTTTTTGTATTTCTTAGTTAAAATTTGTTCTAAATGCATGAGATTCTTGATTTTTGATAGTATTTAAATAGTTTTGTTTTTGTTCAGTATTTTATGATAGAAGTTTTAAGACTTGGACATAGAATTGCTAGAGACAAGAGGATAAGTACTCACGTTGGTTTGGTTTCTAGGGCTTTTGGAGCTTCTAAATTGTATTATTCGGGTCAGAAAGATGGTTCTTTGGAAGGAAGTATTTTGAAAGTTGTTGAAGATTTTGGTGGAGATTTTGAAGTTGAACATATCAAGGGTGTCAGTTCTTTTATTAAAAAGAAGAAAAAAGAAGGGTTTAGGGTAGCACATTTAACGGTTTATGGTGAAGTTCTTAGTGATGTTGGGTTAAAAGGAGATTTATTGATTATAGTTGGTGGGGAGAAAGTTCCTGCTGAGATTTATGAACTAGCAGATTATAATATTTCTGTTGGTTTGCAGCCACATTCTGAAGTTGCTGCCCTTGGTATTGTTTTGTATAACTTTTTCGGTGAAGGGATTTTGGAGAAGGACTTTAATGGTAAGATGAAAGTTGTTCCGCAGAAGAAAGGAAAGAAGGTTGAACAGAAAGATTAAAATATGATTGTTTTTGTTTTTAATTTATGGATAAAAAGCCAAAATGGATATTGATTTCAATTGGTGCAGTTTTATTGTTAATTATACTTAGTGGTTTAATTTTTTATTTTACACAGATAAATAATGCATTTGTTAATAAACCAGATATTCCAAAACCTGGAATTGATATTGATTATTTGTTAGCTAATCCAGGGGTGCAAGTTATTTTTGGAGAACATATAACGTATGTTACCAATGAATTAGGATCTTATAAATTACATGATAGTGGGGGTGAAAATGCAGTTATTGTGTTTTATATGGCAGATATTGATACTGAATTGGCATTAATTCAAGATTATGCTGATTCTGAAGTTACTGATGAAATTCCCGATAATTATGACATTAGAATTTCTGGAGACCAAATACATGTTGCAGAATTAATTGAAAGTGATAACCTTGGTGAAGAAATGAGCGAGAAAGTTGAAGCTGGTGATGTCCAAGTTGAGATTGTTTCTGATATGGGTACTTTGGCTTTGAAAGGATACTTGGGAATTTATGAGGAACTCTTTTAGAAAGTTTTAAATAACAAATTTCTAAATTATTTAGTTAATGAGAGGTGGTTATTTAGTTTGGATTTTAGTTCTATTTAGTATTGGTCTTGTTACTGCTACAGTTATTGGAATTGATTTAACTTTGGATAAGGAGATTTATGGTGCTGGTCAGGATTTTGGTGGTGCAGTAGTTATTAGTACTGGTGTGAATGATGAGATTTCTGTTCATGAACAAATAAGAACTCAGATAGTTAATTGTGATGATGGTGATAGTCCTGGAATTTATCATGCTTTGTATAATGTTTTAGATGATGCAAATTTGTTTGATGGTCCAGAGTATCAGTATGTTTTGGGAAGTTCAAAATCTTCAGTAGAAGATACAGATTTATATGGTTTTTATTTTGATGGATTTATTCCTGAAGACGGTTTGGAGTTTGATTTAGCTGGTGAAGGTGGTCCCTTTTTTATTGATGTTGGAAGTGATGGTGTGGATGACTGGCAGTATGTCGGTGCTTCAGAGGGTTTTGGGTCTAATTTTTACCCTCCTGGTTTTGAGGAGATTACATTATCTGGGAATCCTGATGAGCGGTTGGCAGAGTATGGATCATGTAATGAGTTTGATTTAGAAGTGAGTCACTTTTTAGATAGTATTGAAATTAGGGTAAATGCATATGCGAAGAGAGAGGAATTTGTTGATGGTGAAAATTTGAGGGCCTGTGTTGGAAATACTGATTATTGTGATGATTTTTGTGTTTTGGATGGTACTGGTTGGGATGGAGTGTCTAGTGATTGGGTTCCATTGACGTGTACTTTGGAAAAAAGTTTATTAGGTTTTTCAGGTGATCAAATATCTGTTGAAGTTTGCGTTAGGACTTTTCCACAGAGCAATAATTTTTTGATTCCAGTATATACGGGTTCTGGTGATGATTATTATTATATTACTTTGAATCAGCAAGTATTTTCAGAGGATTTGCCTGCTCAAGAGGTTACAATAAATAGCGATATTTTGACACATGCAGTTAACAGTTATGCATCTAGTTGTGATGATAATTGTTTAATTCCATTTAGAGTTAATAGTGATTCTACAATTTTGCCTGATGATGAAGATAATCCTGTTTTGAGCCCAAGCGTTAGTTTTGTTATGGATAATTTGAATTTAGTCGATTCAGGGGGAACACAGAGACATAATTTTTACGAAGTTGAAGAGAGTAGTAATACTGTTGTATTGAATGGTTGGGAAATTCCTTTGGATGTTTTTGATTTGACAGTTCCAGATGTTATAACTGATGATTGTTCTTTGGAAGTTCAATTCGGAGGTCAATCAGCTACTGAAAGTTTTGAAATTAGAGAATCTCCTGAAGCAGTTATAAATATTGATTCAGTTTATGTTTTGCAGAATAATAATGTAATCTTTGATGCTGGAGATTCTACACCTGGAGAAGGTGCAACTATTGTTAGTTATTTTTGGGAGTTTGGTGATGGAACAAATTCTAGTTCTGTTAGTCCAACAAAAGCATATCTTCAACAAGGAGAATATGAAGTGGGTTTAACTGTTAAAGATTCAAACAATGTTACAGCTACAGCTGCAATTACAATTTATGTTGTGGATTTTGAGGAACATATTACTGGCAGATTGATTGAAATTAGAAGTGGGTTAGATCAAGCAGGTATTAATTTTGGTGTTTTGAGTAGTAGTGAGCAGAAGGTTTTGGATTTATTAGATGTTGATTTTAGTTTTCTTTCTTCTATTGTTGATGGGTTGGAAACTAATTTTACTAACTTAAGAGATGATGAAAATTTAAATGAGGTGTATAGAAATTCTGAGTATGCAAGTATAGCTGTTGAGTTAGGAAATATAGCTACAAGTACTCCTCAAGAAATGTACTTTAGGAACACAACGTCTGTTATTAATTATAATATAAATCTACCTGGCGATATTGGTCCTTATTCTGGTGTTTCTAGTTTGACATCTCCTCAGAGGAATGCTATTTATGAGTTTAATCAAGATAATGTTAATATTGATTCTGAATTTGAAATGTTCAATGTTGATTTTATAGATGGGGAAGATAATTATGTGCTGGTTCAGAAAGATGTTACTGTTACTTCTGGGAACAACAATGTTTTGGTAGAATATTTAACTAATCATAATTTGGATGAAGTTTATTCTGTTGATGCCAGTGAAGATGTTGGGTTTAGTAATTTGTATTGGCCAGTTCAGGGTTCTTTAGATATTTATTATTTGGTTAAATCAGATGAAGTTGAAGTAATAAAAAGCGTTGTTTTTTCTGATGTTGATTTTGATGATTCTCAAACTTCTGGTGATTATGTTTGTGGTGATGGATTATGTACTAAGATTTTGCACTCGGGAATAGATGAGAGTGATAAAAACAGTGCTTATTATTGTCCTGAAGATTGTGGTGGAAAATTCCCTTGGATTTGGATTATTGTTTTGGGTATTGTTCTGTTGTTTGGTATTATGTATTTTTGGCTCTATAAAGGACCTGGTAATTTACAAAATTTGTCAAATAAAATTACTTTTAAGTTATTTAGAAAGAAATTATTTGTAACTGATAAGGACAAAGTTATTTTGACTAATTATATACATCATGCTATGAGAAGAGGATTTAATAGGATTGAGATTAGAAATGCTTTGGTTAGAAAAGGGTGGAATACTTCTCAGATAGATGATATCTTTAGAAATATTTAAATAGATGGAAATTGGTTTTGTTTTGTAAATGAAAAGGTTATTTTTGATTTTGGTGATTTTTGTATTGTTTTCTGGATTTGTTAGTAGTGATACTGGTGAGGTGGGTGATTGTGTTGTTACTAATGCTGCTAGTTGTCCTTCTGGCCAAAGTACATTTCTTTGGCTTTCTGATGTAACAAATGCTCATGTTTCTAAGATTGAATTCCAAGGTGATTATAGTTATAAGTTGTGTTGTGATACACAATTGGAAGGCACAGATATTGTTCCCCTGGGAGTTTATTCTAATGAAAATTCTCATGTTTCGAATTTTAAGAATATTGGGGCTTTTAGTTTTAATAGTGATTATGAGTGTGGTTTTTATAGCTATAATGGAATTCCTGGAAATACCTTTTGTGTTCTTAGATTACACACTGTAGAAAATTCTCATGTTGAGAGTTGTGATTATGGTAGTGGTTTATATCCTGTAGTATTGGCTTGTTTTGAAGATGGTGATGTACCCCCTGAAGAAGACTTGTTTTGTGCTGATATAGTTGAAGGTGCTAGTTGTGGTGATCCTGGTTGTTCCTTTGATGATATTGAGACCATTTACCCAGCGGCTACCGATTGTGGAGATATGGTTTGTCACGTTTGCTCGCCGCCTCCAGATCCGGCAGAGTATTGTTCTTTAGCAGATGGACACGAATGTGAGAGCAATCAAAATTGTATAGATGATAACGGTCAGGGATATTATTGTACCTCATATCCAGGTTGTACTTGTGATTTGAATTATAATCCTGCTCCGAATGATCCTTGTTCAGGAGAATATATTTATTCTGGAGAATGTTTGTTATGTAATGCAAATAGCCCAATTGCATGTGGTTCTACTGATGGGTATTTTGTGCAGGAGCATTTTTTCTATGAGCTTAATCAAGAAGAAGGCAATGCAGAGGGATTGGACTGCGATGGCACCACTGGTTTTTTGAATTGTGTTCAGTCTGAAGAGGGAGAAGAGGATGCTAACTGTGAAGATTACTTTTTTGATCATGGTTATTGTTTCTTGAATGTTGATGAAGATGTACCCTTCTTTGATTATTTTTCAGTGATTTTTGCTTTAGTTTTGATAACTTCTTATTATGTTTACAATAGGAAACGAAAAGATTTATAAGACAAGATTTTTTCTTTTTTGATATGCGTGGATAGTTCAGTGGTTAGAATCGCAGGTTTCCAACCTGCTGACCCGGGTTCAAATCCCGGTCCGCGCATTTCTTTGCTCCGGTAGCTCAGCTTGGATAGAGCACTTCCCTCCTAAGGAAGGGGTCGAGGGTTCAAATCCCTTCCGGAGCGTTTGGAAATCTTTAAATATGTGTAATTTAACGTTTTG
>Ga0233431_1000679_pt1 | contig 70858 bp, 65 predicted proteins | sample SI_118_April2016_FD_179867 | JGI IMG/M metagenome (GOLD analysis project Ga0233431, IMG submission 179867) | Seawater microbial communities from Saanich Inlet, British Columbia, Canada - SI_118_April2016_200_MG | ecosystem: Environmental > Aquatic > Marine > Inlet | place: Canada: British... | reverse complement strand
GACTGGATTCAATATATCATCAATAATACTCCCTTGAAAGTGTTAGGATATCTTACTCCTGCTGAAGCTTTCTCTTGATACTATTTTTCGGTTGTTGCGTTAGAACTTTGACTGTGCCTTGGGTTAAAACTCGATATGTTTACATTCAATAGATGTGACTACTTCTGCAATTTTTTTGATTATTCGTCATCATTGCTGAAAAAGTTAAAGTTTTAATTTGTTGAATTAAGCTCATTCCTATATTAACATAAACTCGCAAGTTTTTATTTTAAGATATTTATGAGTGACCTCACTGTAATATTGCCTACTTTAAATGAGGTGGGTAATGTTAAATTATTATATTCTAAAATATCTGTAGCTCTTTCAGGGGTAAAATTTGAGGTGTTGTTTATTGATGATGACTCAACAGATGGAACTTTAGATGCTATTAATGATCTTATAGAAAATCACGATAATGTAAAACTGATACGCAGAATTAACAGAAGAGGCATATCATCTGCTTTTATTGAAGGAGCGTCATCTTGCAATTCTAAGTATATTGCAATTATGGATGCAGATCTTCAGCATGACGAGACATTGCTCAAGAAAATGTTTAATACGATACAATCTGAAAATCTAGATGTTGTAGTAGGTAGCAGATTTAAAAAGAATGCATCCGTTCCTGGATTAAGTAAAATGCGTAAAAAATTAAGCAAAGTAGGTAATGCTATATGCAAAATAGCTTCTGGCGTCGAACTCACCGATCCTTTAAGCGGTTTTTTTATGGTACGCAAATCTGTAGTTGAGAAAATTCTCTATAATTTATCAGGCATAGGATTTAAAATATTGCTAGATATTTTTGCTACTTGTCGCAACCGCGGCATCTCTTTAAAAATCAAAGAAATTCCAATGATTTTTAAACAACGCAATAGCGGAAAAAGTAAACTAGATATAATGATTATATTGGAATTTTTAATGTTAATTTTTGACAAACTCTTTGGCAAATTTATACCAATTAGATTTGTGTTTTTTGTATTGGTAGGGTTGTCTGGTATATTTGTTCATGCCACCATATTGGTATTATTTATAAAAATACTAAAGGTACAATTTATTTATGCGCAAACCATTGCTACTTTGGTGGCAATGATTAGTAATTTTTTCTTTAATAATATATTTACCTATCGCGATAAAAGACTAGAGGGAGTATCTAATATAACAAAAGGACTAGCTTCCTTTTGTATTGCATGCTCGATTGGAGCTTTGGTTAATATAATTGCCGCAGATTTCCTGCACTCTAGGGGTATACATTGGTTAATTGCAGGGGTGATTGGTGGTCTTGCGGGGTCAGTATGGAATTATGCCATCACCGCGTGTTTTACATGGGAAAAAGAGAGGCGTAGTGCCTAATAATATAAAGTGTCTTTCAGAGGGGAAAAACTGTAGTTATTATCTTGCAGCTACGTTTTTATTTCTGGTATTAGTTTTGTTAAATTATAATTATGTGTGTACAACTTATTACTTCGGATATACAGCTGGTTGGGATGGACCGTTATTATCCCATATTATGTATAGGCAAGACTGGGAACCTGATCATGTTCCCTATACTGGAATAGGCCCATATTACCAATCTCACTTTTCTCCAATCTTTTTTATTTTATCTTTATTTAGCTATGTATTGCCTGTGAGTAAAATTGCTTATTTTGGTATTATACAGGGTATATTTTTAGGACTTTTTTTCATTGCATCTTATAGCTTTTTATATAAATACTACTTAATTAACAAGAGAATAACTGTAATTATTGGTCTTGCCCTTTTAGCTTTTGTGCTAGCTTTAAATGGTATCAATATAAAAGTCATATGGCACCATCATTTTGAACATTGGATTCCTATTTTTATAGCGTTGTTTCTTTGTTTTTGGATTCAGAAGCAACTTTTATGGGCATCTATCAGTTTTATTGTTTTACTTTTGATTAGAGAGGATGCAGGATTTCATTTTTTTGGTCTGATTTTTCTCACCATTCTGTACGATTACTATAAAAGAAAACGCTTAGAGGGTACACTAGTAGTTTTTTGCATTATAGCTTTTTGTTATTCTATATTTGCACTCTATATACAAAAGACTTTTTATCCTGGAGATAAAGCTTTTTTTAGAGTTTATTTTGATCCCTCTAATCCTTTTGTACATTTGAATTATTCTGAGATTTTACAAAGACTAAAATCTCTGTTACTGAGTAGAGGTTGTGTTGTTTTTCCAATAATTGTTCAAATTTTTTGGGCAATTATTAGTAAAAGATATCACATATTAATAGCTGTTATTAGTAACATTCCTTGGATTATATTACATTTTATTGCTAAAGCTGACGGAGCTATAAGTTTGAATACTTACTACTCTTTCTCTATAGCAGTATTGTTTTTCTGGCCATTCTTTTCATTTGTTTATTTTGACCAATCTGAGCTTAATAAAAAGATGAAGATCAGTATACTGAAATGGCAAGGTAGCATAATTCTAATATCCATCTTGATATCTGGCGGGATGTTATACAAGATGGTTCAGGTTAAGTCAGGAGTTAATATAAACAATGTTAAGCTCTTTCAAGAAGAGTTAGTGCATAATAAAAATGCTATAAAGAATTTATATATTACTCATAACATTATAGGGTTAGCCCCTACCTTGGATTGGCATGAAAAAAATCCAAGCTCTTCTAACTCATTAAACATAGCGATGTCTTACTTTGGTGATTTTGGAAGCACTCCTTTATTAGAAGAAATTTCAAATTTAGACTTGAACTATTTTTATGCAATTAACGGTACTCGTATAAGGATTTCTAGTAACGAAGATATTTCGAATATGGGCTTATTCTCTAATTTGATTACAAATAATAATAAAGATCTAGAAATGATTTTTTTTCCCACAATACATGATGTGCCCAATAATAAAGGCCTTGTATTGAAAAATATAAAACCCAAAGCCTTTACTAAGAAAAAAATGTTTTTTGCACAAGGGAATTATTGTGTGTCAATTAAATTTGATACTTTTGAAAAAGGGGATAAAGTCAATTTCTATGTATATGATGCAAAGTTACAAAAAGTTATATTTTCTGACGTAATCACAAGAGATAATTTATCTAATGATTACAGATGGAAAACAAATTTCTTATTATCTGATGCTACTATAGGTTCGATTATTATAACCCCAGAAAGTGGGGAAAAAATAATCGTAAAAGAGTTTAAATTCACCATGCTATAATATACCGAATACAGGTAAATTAAGCAAAACAGACATCGTAATCCCTAAAGGACTAACTTTAATTTCAGGGTCTTTAGTGCTTCCTATTATGCTATAATCAGTAACTACAAGACCAGTAGGCGTTTTTCCTTCTGAGAATAGGTATGCTAGCTTGTTAATCTTGTAACGTGGAATTAATACTCCGCTTATATTCATTTTATTATCGTCTATATCTATATACCCATCTGCTGTAATGTTTAATAAGCTACCTTTTACAAAAGTTCTATTGATCTTTAAGTTGTGATCTACAAATGAGAAAAGGAAGTTCATTTCTAGAGTATTAAAATGCATCAAATTTTGATTTTCCGATGCTTCGCTTAAATCTTTGAATGGAGATGTTAAAATCAAGGTGGCGAGCATTGGCGTTTTAACAGCGTGGAAATTATCTATTTTTAAATGTCCGGAAAACACACTTCCTGGCGATGATGTAATATGGTTTTGTTTTACAGTCTGTACCTTTGCAGAACAAGTGCCTCCTTCAATATCTCTATAGGTATCGAATGCTTTTAAGAAACTTGAAGCGTTAGTAGCATTAAAGAGCCATGTGTCTATATCTCGACCATGTTGCAGAGTAACCTTTAATTTGTCTTTCTGGTTAATATCCATGGATAAACCACTATTAACACATTGATGTTTATAGCATTCAAAATTACCTATAATATTATTGAAGATTACATCATTTTTCATAATTGCTTTATCAAGTTGTATTGAAAGATAAAATTTCTGCGGGTCTTTTTTTTCTTTTGCAGCTACCTTACCGGAAGTTTTGGTAAATTGTTTATATAGACCTATGTTCGATAAGTTTAAAAGATGTGCTTTATCAAATTTCACCTTAGGACCATGTATCTTTATGTCCATTTTTTCTGGGGTGGATAACAGATTAATGTTAAAAAGAGTTTCGTCGTACTGAACGTGCGAATTAAAATTTACTAAATTAAAGTTATGTGTCAGTTCTAAATTTGACTTTATATTTATGTTAGCTGAAGTTAAATCAAATTTATTAGTTTTCCAGTTCCCCTCTCCTTCTTTGACTAGCTCAAAGTTAAAAGCAGAATCAATTCCCTTAGCTTTTGTTAAACCTATATCGGGAATACTAAAGTGAGCATCATCTAGATCAAGCTGGAAAACGATTTTTTCCGCAGATTCTTTGTTCGTATACATTAAATTAGCAAGCATTTCACCTTCTTGAATTTGCAATTTACCGGCAAGTAACTTTTCAAATTCAGCGCTAGGTCCAATATAGCTGTTAATTACCATACGATTATCAAAACACTTATGCCCCCCTAAATTAGAGACCCATTCGAATCTAGAAGGCTGACTATTAATTAAAGATCTGCCTATTAAAGACACAATCTGATTTGTAATTTTGAGATCTAGATGGCCTTGTTTTATTTGTAGTAGATTTGAGAAGCCTATATCAAGATCATTCACGCTTCCTACTACGTCTATTTTTATATTTTCCCGAGTTATTTCTTTAGTTAGCGGTATTTCAATAAAGATTTTTGCTTTAGTACTTCCACCGGTGTCTTGGATTTTTATTCCTCTCTGATTAAATGTTTTAATGTTTTTCTCCCCCATTAAATGGACAAAATCTTTGATCCTGCCCTCAGCATTAGCTTTGATTATCAAAGGCATAGATTTTTCTTTGTAGATAACTTCGATAGAGCTATTGTAAATTTTAGAAGCTGTTATATCGGCTTCTTTAAGCTTTATTAGGGCTGAGTGTGTATTTAAATTGGCTTCTCCAGTAATATTAGTTACTGTCTCAAAGTTTTCGGTATATTTAAGATCAAGATTTTTGAAAGTAAACATTACTGCAAAATTGTCTCGTTCCAAATTAGTAAAGTCTTGTATTTTCAACGAAGCTTCTAGTTTATCGGCAGTACCTTTTTTTATACTAGATACCATCCAATTGCGTGTTTTTTTATTTATCCCGTAAGGCCATATTTGCCCTATTGAGGTTAAATCAATATGGCTCCCGCTAAGTGCAAGATTTAATTTGCTATTTTTAGAAATCAAACCATCCTTGTGAGTTATGGTCCCATTTGCAAAAATATTACCCTTATTATGATTGAGATTAAGTTGAAATTTTTCTAATGTAATTGTGTCTGCCAATTCTTTATTATGTACCGATAGAAGGAATTTTTTTATATCATTTGTTCCGCTATTATCCTTGTTTTCAATATTTATATCCAAGCTTCCATTAGGATTATTTTTATCCTGTGTGTAATTCATATTAGCTATTAAAAACAAATGTTGGTTTGCGTTATACAGAACAGGGCTATTATATTCAGTTGGTATAAGTTTCGAGAATATCCATACGGGTAAATCTACTAGCTTGAGTGATAATGATGATTTTGCTTCTGTTTCAAGTGACGTGAGCTCTATAGTAGCAATTTTGTCTTTATTTTTTATTGTACTAACTATTTTATATAGATCATTTTTATAAGTTGAGTTTTGTTCGATGTTATAGGTTAAATCATCCCGTAATATGACTGAATTTTTAACTTTTATATCCTTAAGGTGAATCATAGATTTTGGATTAACTAATGCGGCTATTTTTTTTATCTCTTTAAAAATATCGATTTCAAAAGCATCGTCACCAGATTGATTACTTGCAGTGGGAACGAAATTCAGATCTGTGGTTATATTGTTAAGATTTAATTTAAGACCAGATATATTAGTATTAATCGGCATAGATAGACTAGCCAATAATTTACGTAACTCTACTGTGACAGATATTTTATCTATAGATAAAAATACTTTTTTATCAGAAACATTGGAGAAATGTAATTTTCCTCCTAACGATAAATTACCACCTTGGGTATATTGGATAGTAGCATTATCTAATTTTATGACATGTTTGGAGCCACACTTAAAAGTAGAATTAAAATAACTAAGATGCTTTGGCATGTGATCTGAAAACCACAAAGACAATCCTGCAATATTAGCCAATAATAGCAGCACTACTATTCCAGAGAAGATAAGAAAATATTTTATAGCTTTTTTCATAGAAATATTATAGGCGCATTGCTCTAAAGATATTGTATCTTATTAGGCGTCAAGGAGCAAAGCATTTAAACTGCATATTCTTTCATACTAAACAAGACTACTTTTTAGATTCGCTTAGATATCAACTACGCGGGACTTCAACAACTAAACCCTCAAAAACCCTATAGCTTTATTTTTTTATTTGTTTGTTTTAATTATTACTGATAACCTTTAATAAATAGAGACTTTTTCAATCGGGGGGTGCCAGCCTTGCTTAAAAAAAACGCAATCATCTTAGCTTTATTATTATTTTATATGTTGCCTAGTGAGAGCGGTTCTTATTCATCAGAATCTTATGCCAAAAAACTCTACAAACCCGATAAGAGCACTAGTTACAATAAATCAGATGCTGATAATAAATATCAAACCAATAACTTGAAGGCAACTAACATAGAAGGGGCTAAGAAAAATTCTGATATTGAAACAAAATATCTCCCTAAAGACTTAAAAGCAGTTATCAAAGTAGGGCTCTTAAAAAATTCTAATTTTACAGCAAGCAGGGATTTCTGTTCACTGGGGAAAATTGAGGACTCTATGATTCTAGGAATAGGCATCGAAAAACAAATCGACAATTATTTTAGTTTAGAATTAGAGTATCTACATTCTTTGCGAAGAAAAGGTATCTTTGAAACAGCTTCTAATCAAACTACTGAAGACATAATCCGCGAGACAAAAGTAATGAGCCACACATTATTTGTTAATGCCCTTCTCTATTCAAGGCCTGTAAAGAGCCCCATTAGACCTTATTTAACCTTTGGTGTTGGCCCCAGTTTTAACTCTATACTTGATATCCATTCAACTGACACACTTACCATACTTCAGTGGCCAAAAAAAACAAATATAGCATGTGCGTGGCATATTGGGATCGGATTATCCTCAACGCATAAAGATATCAATTTTATTAGTGAAATTAGATACTTTGATAAAGGCTTTTTTAAAAGCCAACCTACTGTAGACTCTGCAACTCCAAATATAGTAGAACTTCACGTGCAGGAATTAATATTTTTAGTCGGAACAAAATTTAATCTCTAACAAACCAAGGGGAAAAATGTCAGCTGAAATTAAAGATTATATTTATCAATTAATAGAGAAATGTGTACTACCAAAGTTCAAATCAAATATTAGGGGTCATGCTAATGACAGGGGATTTAGCACCAAAGAAGCAATTTCTCTCACATTAAAAAGCATTGACACTCATGGCACTTGTACGTTTTTTGACATCTCGCATCCAGATGTTATACCCGGGGTTACACGACCAGCATTTTTAACTGATATTATCCGAGGCAAGACTCAGTGGCTTTCAATAACCGGTGGTAAAATGACCGGTAATCTTGTCATAGACGATGCAAAAATAACATCAAACGATTTAACTACAACAGCAACTGACGTAGAAGGAGCAATCAACGAACTAAATGCAAATATACTAGCTCTATCTGGTGGTACAACGATCATTGAAGTAGACGCAAAGATAGGAACCTTGTCAGATCTCACAACCACAGCTCAAGGAAACCTAGTCGCAGCAGTCAACGAAGTGGATGGACAAATAGGGACACTAACAACAACTCAAGGAAGCTTAGGTACATCAATCATTGAAGTAGACGCAAAGATAGGAACCTTGTCAGATCTCACAACCACAGCTCAAGGAAACCTAGTCGCAGCAGTCAATGAAGTAGACGGGCAAATAGGAACGTTAACAACAACTCAAGAAAGTCTAGGCTCGTCAATCATTGAAGTAGATGCAAAGATAGGAACCTTGTCAGATCTCACAACCACAGCTCAAGGAAACCTAGTCGCAGCAGTCAATGAAGTGGATGGACAAATAGGGACACTAACAACAACTCAAGGAAGCTTAGGTACATCAATCATTGAAGTAGATGCAAGGATAGGAACCTTGTCAGATCTCACAACCACAGCTCAAGGAAACCTAGTCGCAGCAGTCAACGAAGTGGATGCAAATATGCTAGCTCTATCTGGTGGCACAACGACCAATGAGCTAGCAAGAAGACCTTATATGTCCTTTACCTTATGCGGGAGTAGGGATAAAATATATATTTATAATCAGAACGGTTATACAGAGATTAGAGATCAATTTAAAAAAGATTTACTACTTATATTCGATAACCCTGATGCTTCTGGTCCAAAACACAAACTAAAAGAAAATGCATGTAGCGACTTTTTACTTTGTGTGATATCACCCTCCTCAGATTGTCCGGGTTCAAAACCGATTATCTCTACTATACCTGATTCTGACACACACTGTGATACCCCTTCAGACACTTGTGATGCAAGCTGGTTCTGTAATCTTCAGCTTATGCAAAGCAGTTACAGTAGTTCTGCTATGGGTGATCCGTTAGCAACTCTTGTAGCAGGGGAGTTATGCCCCCTTATAACTTGATGCTGCGCCTGTGTCACTGTATGCCTGGGGGTACAAACTATATGGAGGGGTTTGGGTGCTTATTTCTAATTAACCTAAGCGAATTTTGCCATATATTATTCCTACACAAGATAACAAGCATATCACATTGGGACTCCATACTATAAAGTCATCGATTATTAAACCATATAATATCCAGCTCAAAGAACATATTGCCATATAAAACATGCTTAAATGGGAGATATCCTTTGCTGACCTACTTCTATATATTTTTAACAGCTGCGGTAATAAAGAAATTGCCGTTGTTACCGTAGCAATAATGCATATTATCTGAGTTATAATTGTATTTTCTACTAACATAATTTCTTTTGATTGTAGTTATAAGCATCATTCCAAAAAAAGATTTCTAACTCTGCAGATTTTCTAAAATTTTCTAAAAACCTTTTCTCTAAATATGAGTTAGGAGCTATATCTTTAGATAATTCGTTTACTAATTTAATAAAGCTTTTTGTTATTTCTTCTATTTCTTTACTACTATAAAGATCAATCCAGCTAGCATACGGATTTGATTTAGCAACATCTTTTTTCATATAAGAACCTAATTCTTGATAATACCAAAAACATGGAAGAACCGCAGCTAAGGTTTCGATCAAGGAACCAGTGCCAGCAACAGCTAATAGAAAATTAGTATAAACAAAACAAGCTGTAGATTTTTTAGTGTCAAAGTTTATGTTAAAGCTCTTGTGCATATCTTGTTCCATAGCTATTGCGTCTTTAGCAAATCCTAGAAGCTTGTTTATATGACTAGACTTTTCAGCTTTTGCAGCAGCAGAAGCTAGTACTCTAGCAAAGTCTATTAAATACAGAGAGTCTTGCTGTATATAACAATGAAATTTTGCAGAATCTAATGTTCCATTTTTTAATCCGGCATTAAATGGATGTTGTTTCATTTGAACAAATAAATCTTCACATAAATTCCAAGCTTGTTTACATAACATATTTTTTCTCCTTCCATAAATCATAAAAATGATGCACAGGTCCATGACCTTTGCCTATTTTGTAGTCTTTGGCGGCATTTAGTGCTCCAGTAATATAAATTTTTGCCTTTTTCGCTGCTTCAGGAATTGTATATCCGTGACCAAGAAAAGCTGCTATTGCTGCTGAAAAAGTACATCCTGTTCCATGATTGTTTATTGTTGAGATTCGCTTTGCACCAAATCGATATCTAACGCCATCTAAATATAATAGATCTCTACAAAATTCACCTTTTGCATGCCCACCTTTAACAATTACCGCTTTTGAACCAAGGCAAGCAAGCTTAACAGCAGCATCTATCATGTCTCCCTCACCTTCTATTTCCTGCCCTAATATTTGTGAAGCCTCCGGCATATTTGGAGTTATAATGGTACTAAGTGGGAATATTTTTTCTACCAATGCGTTAATTGCATCAGCTTTCAATAAAGAGTCTCCACTTTTAGCTACCATTACCGGATCAACCACTATTAGCTTAGGTTTATATTTTAACAATATATCGCTAACTACCCCGATAACATCACTGTTAAACAGCATGCCAATTTTTACTACATCTACTCCTATATCCTCAAATATTGCCTCACACTGCTCTTTTATAAAGCTTAACGGCAATTCATATATATTTTTAACTCCTGTAGTATTTTGTACAGGCAATGCAGTTAATGCTGACATTGCATAACAACCTAAAGCAGAAAAAGTTTTTATATCTGCCTGTATTCCAGCTCCACCACTGCCGTCAAAACCAGCAATGGTTAATGCTCTAATAAAATTAGGCATAGTTGTATCTCCTATGATGAATTATTTTTTCTTTTAATTTCTGTGCAGCAAGCCTTGGATCGCTATCGTTAAATATTGCTGAAATAATACAAACCCCATCAATGCCTGTGCTGAGTACTTCCGCAACATTACTTATATTAATTCCACCAATTGCAAGCAGGTCTTTTTTGACCATCTTACGAATCATTTTCGCGTTTTCTATACCGAGTGGCGTTGAGATATCTTTTTTTGTATCGGTATTAAATATTGGACTAATTGCAGCATAATCTATAGGTAATTTATCTATATGCTTTGCTTGATTTGTTTTCTCTATGGACAATCCTATAATTGCTTGCTGGCCTAAAAGTTGTCGTGCTTGTTCTACATCATGGTCTTTTTGACCTAGATGCACTCCATCAGCCCCCGCTTCTTTTGCAACATAAGGATTATCGTTAATGATTAGGGGAACGTTATATTTAACCAGCATCGGCTTTATTTTTTTAGCAAGCATTATATATTCTGTGTCTGATATCATTTTTTCTCTGAGCTGTACTATGGTAACCCCACCCAATAGCGTTTCTTCTAATGTAGTTTCAAATTGCTCCATGCCCATACCCTGTCTATTGGTAATGAGATATAAAGAAAAATCTGCCTGCTTAGGCATTTTCTTCTAGTTTCATATAAGTATTTATTGTGTGCTCATCTAATTGATATAGTTCATCTAAAAACTTAGCTTGAAAAAATCCAGGCCCCTTAGATTGAGAAGCAGCTTTTTCTCCACATATTCCCATAACAACCATTGCTGCTAAACAAGCAGCCGAGTGATCATTGGTACAAGTTGCAAAAGCAGCAGCTATAGCTGAGGCAGTGCACCCCATGCCTGTAGTTTTTCTCATAAATGGATGCCCATTGCTAACAGTATGAACTTTGCTATCTGGGTCTATAACAAAGTCTTTTTTGCCTGTAATACACAATGTTATGTTGTATTTAGCGGCAATCTGTAAGGCCAAATCAACAACTTCTGTAGAAGAAATAGCGCTATCTACTCCATGACTATGAACATTTGCATTAATAATTGAAGCAGCTTCAGAGGGATTACATCGTACTATATCGATATAGCCACTCTCTATAAACTTTTGTACTGTTTTAGTTCTAAATGTGGTAAATCCAGACCCCACAGGATCTAATACTACAGGAATATTAGCTTGTTTGGCTGCGCTACATGCGACCTTGATGCTTGTTATCATTACAGAATCCAAGGTACCAATATTTACTACTAATGCGCTGGATTGTTCAATTATTTCAGGTAATTCTTGTAGTGCATGTGCCATTATCGGCGAAGCTCCCAATGCAAGTAATGCATTTGCAGTTTGGTTCATCGCCACATAATTAGTCATATTATGGATAATCGGATTTGTCGACCGTACTTTCTGAAGTAACTTCCAGATATTTAGAGCTTTTTTCATAATTACTTTCCTCCGCAAGTATTAACTTTAATCAGGTTCTGAGGGTACTTCTCAACTAATTAAAAATTAGTGCCCCTAGTAATGAACATCATTAATACATCATAAAATACCATTGTCAACGCCATTAAAATTTAATATCTCTTTCAAATTCTGTTATTGCTACGAAGGTGTATAATTTATAAGAACCTTGCTCCAAGTTTTTGGAGGAGTAAAAATCTACGAATTGCTTAAATTAAAAAAAATGAAGTTTTTACGTTGACAAACATTTGAACCTTTGATAATGTTTCCGCATCATTAACACATCTTAACTCGAAAAACAATTATGAATAATTGCACTTCACAATTTCGATTAATTTTTGATGTGGGCTCTGGAAAAACAAAATTTTCTTTTTGGGGGGTCGATTCTTGTACCAACGCTACACATCTGATTATTAGGTCTAAAATTACTATGCCTTATCAGGCTTATATTATTAATGGCACACTTAGTGAAGAAGGTATCACACAAGGAATAACAACCTTTGAGAAGGTTCAAGAGGAGTGTGCTATCAGTTGCGCATTGATACCCTGCTTTGGCATAGCAACAGCATGGGCTAGAAATGCTCAAAATTCAAAAGACTATTTACAAAAGATTAAAGATACACTTCATATAGAGATACACACTATATCACAAGAGCAAGAAGGCCAACTTGTATTTAAGGCTGTTGAAAAAGAACTACCACATTTAGAAAGTAGTACTTTAATAGTCTGTGAGGTAGGAGGAGGTAGTTTTCAAATTAGCTTTAGAAAACCGGATTCTGAAATTGTAGTTGTAGAGGGGGGTTATGGTGGTGAAAATTATCACTTAACTCTACAACAACACTTAAACAGCAGTTTAGATGCTGAGGGGTTGCCTGATAGATATTATAATAAAACAGAGTTGCCATATGTCCAAATTTTCCAACAAGAGAAGGTAGTAAAGTTTCTAAAAAACAATCAAGAATTACAGGAGGTAGCTAATAACCCTTATCCCATAGTCCTTACCCTTACTGGCGAGCCACTGTATATCGTTACACGAGAAGCTTTAATAGCAACATACAAAAATGATTCTATTATTTCAGCAGAGTCAATAAAACATGTGTTGTCTCTAATGCCAAATTTTGATTTAGATACTGCAAAACAAAAATTTTCTCTTATCCCAGATGTAACAAAGATGGCCTCTATTTTAAGCTTAGTCGGAGGAATATTAGAGGGAATGGACTTTGTTAACGAGGTAACGTTTATTAATCCCGATACTCATTCCTTTTTAGCAACAGATTCTTCTGATATTTTAGGGAAGGTATTAGATGATAGTTGCATTGATCACTCTTAGAACTGTTTTTCTTAAACTACACCAATGCAAAATTTATCTTGCTATCGTAGCCAAATAATTGCAATAAAGCTGATAAGTTATCATTTTTATCCACTATTTTGTTAGCATATTTACTTGCTTCTAATAGAAGCTGATGGTGATACTCGAGGCTTGCAGTTTTAAACACCGGCAACCCACTTTGCTTGTTGCCTAAGATATCCCCTCCCCCTCTGAGTTTGAGATCTTCCTCTGCAATATAGAATCCATCTTCTGAATTTTTCATAATATGTAGCCGTTGCCTAGATACTTGCCCTATATTATTTGAGAATAATAAAATACATTCTGATGATTTTGCTCCTCGCCCTACTCTTCCTCTAAGCTGATGCAATTGCGCTAGGCCAAATTTTTCTGCTTGTTCTATTATCAATAATGTCGCATCCTTCACATCTATTCCCACTTCTACTACTGTAGTAGCAACTAAAACCTTGATTTTTCCTTCAGCGAAATTTTCCATTACCCGTTCTTTTTCTGCTATTTTTAATCTACCATGAAGCAAACCAACATTATTTCCAAAAATTTTCTTTATAATTTCATATCTTACTTTAGCTGCTGCATTATTATCTAGTTCGTCTTCTTCCTCACTTGTTCCCTCAATTAACGGACAAATCCAATATACTTGCTCACCTTGACTTATTTTATTCCTAATTAAAGTCACAACTTGATCTATCTTGCTATCCAACACTGTATAAGTGCTAATTGGAATCCTGCCCACTGGTTTACCTTGTAGAGTGGAAATATCCATATCTCCGTATATGGTCAAAGACAGACTGCGCGGTATTGGAGTTGCGCTCATCACAAGTACATCAGCTTTCGGCCCTTTATTCATCAATGCTATTCGTTGTTGAACTCCAAACCTATGCTGTTCATCGATCACAATTAATGCTAGATCATTAAACTGTACCTTATCCTGAAATACAGCGTGGGTACCAATTACTATATCCGCTTCACCTTTTACGATCTCTGCTAGTATAGGTTTACGTTTAGCTTGAGTAATTTTGCCAGTCAACAATGCTAGTTTAATATCAAAGTTGGCTAGAAATTTGCTGATAGATTCAAAATGTTGATTCGCTAATATATCTGTTGGAGCCATAAGCACCGCTTGCTTCCCAGAGTCTACTGCATTTAACATTGCACACAGAGCAACTAAAGTCTTCCCGCTGCCGACATCACCTTGCAGCAAACGCATCATTCTCTTTTGACTCCTTTGGTCTTTAATTATTTCAGCTATAACTTCTTCCTGACCAGGAGTAAGGGTAAAATTAATTGCATCTAATAATCTTTGTATCATAAGTCCTTTGCAAGCTAAAGCTTCTCCTTTCTCATAAATATCTCGCTCTTTCCTGCTTTGTCTAATAGCAATCTGGCTAGCTAAAAATTCATCAAATACAATACGCTGCCTATGTATGGAATATAAAGATATATCTGACTCACTTTTAGGATTATGAATCGCATCTAAGGATTGCAACCAACCGCTCCAGGCTTTCTCAGCTAAGAACTCTTTATTTAGCCATTCTGGAAAAATCACACCTGATGTTTTTGATATAATAACATTAATCAAGTTATGTAACTTAAAAGAGGTTAAATTATAAGTAATGGGATATATTACATCTACTTTGCTAACCTTTGAGATATCATGATAAATCTTAGGATGAATTATCTGTATTTCACCTTTGAAATCACGCTCGATTTTGCCAGAAACAACAACCTTTCTATCTGGCTTTAATAGATCAAGAAAATACTTAGGAATTTTATAAAAATAGATTAAATTAATTGAACAATCACCGTCATCACAAATAATCCTATTTACCTTATTGCGGGGTTGTCTTAGGATCACTTCTCTTATAGTAACAACCTTAACAACATCTGTGCCACTTGGCATTAATAGAAGATTAGGGTTAAATTTTTTAAAAATAGCCTTAGAAGGAAAATGAAAAAGCAGATCAACGATTTTACTGCAACCGATTCTTAACAATGCCTCATATGTTTTCTCACCAACTCCTGGTAAGATTTTTACTGACGATTGCAAATAATCAGGTATGTTGATCGCCCTCTGCATTTTGGAAATGTTCTATGAGTTTAGACTTTGTATAAGGAGAAACAAAACTGGAAACATCTCCACCAAGCCTACCTATTTCTTTTATTATAGTAGAAGAAATAAAATGAGTATTATCTGTTGCAGGTAAGAAAATTGTCTCGATGTCCTTAGCTATTTTTGAATTAGCAGTAGCAAGTTGTAATTCATATTCAAAATCAGATACCGCTCTTAGTCCCCTAATAATGAGAGATGCATTTTTTTTTCGAGCAAAATTTACTAGTAACCCACTAAATCCCTCAACAGTGACTGTTTTTCCTTTTGGAATATTATCTCCTAAATTTTCTATTTCCTTTTTGATCATATCAGCCCTATCTTCCAAGGAAAGAAGAGGCTTTTTTAATACATCTTTAGCAATAGCAATAATTAAATTATCAACCATTACAAAGGATCTTAATATTATATCAATATGACCCTTAGTAATTGGATCAAAGGTTCCAGGGTAAATTCCTACTTTCATAACTATTCTTTATCTACGGTATCAACTTTTATACCAGTATCCAGCTCTTCCTTGTCATCCTCTTCTTCAGGAATTAAAGCAATCGATACTATTTTTTCCTTTTTCGCAGTTCTAAATAACGTTACACCTTGCGTATTTCTGCCAGCAGTTCTAATGTCATGTACAGGACATCTAATCAAAGTCCCTTGATCTGTAATTAACATGATCTGATCATTAACAGTTACTGGGAAACTAGACACCACTTTACCATTTCTTGATGAGGTGATAATACTCACGATACCCTTTCCACCTCTATTCGTTACTCTATATTCGTAAGAAGAGGTTCGTTTGCCATAACCATTTTCAGTCACTGTTAAAATAAATTGCTCTGCCTTTGCGTACTTTACTATAGTTTCTTTAGTTAAATCTGTGTTCAATTTCGCTATGATTTTGTCTAACTTGTCCTCTGGTGATTTTGCAATTTTAATTCTAGTATTTAGTGAGAGTTTTAAATACTTTTCGCGATCCTCAAAGTCAATTACTATACCTTTAATTATTGACATCGACACCACCTTGTCATCTTTTACTGCAAACTTAATTCCTCTTACGCCACTAGACATCCTGCTTTTAAACACTCTAGCAGCGCTTACTGGAAATCTTACGCATTTTCCGCTCATTGTAGATAGTAGAATATGATCGTGATCTTTACATAAATGAACGGCAATTAATTTATCACCTTCATCTAGTTTCATTGCAATCTTACCATTAGACTGGATACGATAAAAATCAGACAAATCATTACGTCTAATACTACCCGACATAGTCGCAAACATTATGCTCATATCTGCACAGGTTTTTTCATCCTCAGGTAATATCATAACATTGGTGATCTTTTCCTCTTGGGCAAGCGGTAATATATTAACTAAAGCTCGGCCTTTAGATTGAGTACTACCAATTGGTAATTTGTAAACCTTAAGCTTATAAACCTTTCCATGGTTAGAGAAAAACAGTACTGGAGCATGAGTACTAGCCACAAATAATTCTGTGGTAATGTCTTCTTCTCTCATAGATAAAGCAGATCTTCCTTTGCCTCCCCTTTTTTGCGAACGATACGTAGATAATGGACATCTTTTGATATAGCCATTGTGAGTAACCGTAACCACCATGTCTTCTTTTTGTATCAAGTCTTCAATGTCATGCTCAAATTCATTCATTTCGATTTGCGTCTTGCGTGGAGTTGCAAATTCTTCTTTGACCTCAAGTAATTCTCTGTGAATAATTTCGAATAATTTATCTCGCGATTCTAGAATTGTAATATACTTGTTGATTTCTAATGCAAGATTTTCTAGCTCCTCTGCAATTTTGTTTTTTTCCATTGCAGTAAGTTTTTGTAGCCTCATCTCTAAAATCGCTTTTGCCTGCTCTTCAGTAAATTTACACTTAGAGTTGATAACCTTATTATGTTGATCGCCTACTAACTCTATATATTTGCCTACATTTTCAGCATTCCATTCGCGTGCAAGTAATGCTTCTTTAGCGGCAGTCACATCTGCAGAACCTTTTATAAGAGCAATAACCTCATCAATATTATTTACAGAAATAAACAAACCGATAGCTAAATGACCTTTGTTTCTTGCTTTTTCTAAGAGATATTTAGTGCGTCTTGACACTACCTCTTCTCTGAATTCAATAAATAATCTTATAACCTCTAATACATTCATGATACGAGGCTTGCCATGATCCAAAGCAAGCATGTTTACGCCAAACGATGTTTGCAATGGTGTGAGGCTATAAAGCAAATTCAATACTATTTCCGGCATAGCATCTTTTTTTATTTCTATTACTACTCGTATTCCTCTTTTATCTGATTCATCTCGTAGATCGCTAATTCCTTCGAGCCTCTTTTCCCTCGCAAGATCAGCTATCTTTTCAATCATCTTAGATTTATTAACCATATAAGGTATTTCAGTGATGATAATCGCTTGCTTACCATTAGGTAATGTTTCAATCTCTGTTTTTCCCCTCATCAACACTGACCCTCTGCCAGTAGTAATGGCTGAGATAATGCCCGTTTTTCCAAGTATTAATCCACCTGTTGGGAAATCTGGCCCTTGAACAACACCAAGCAACTCCTCTGATGTTATTGAGGGATTCTTAATATAGAGACAGCATGCATCGATTATTTCACCTAGATTAAATGGGGGAATATTTGTTGCCATACCAACCGCTATACCACCCGAACCATTTGCCAACACATTCGGAAATCTTGCCGGAAGCACCGTTGGCTCCTTAGATGAATTATCGTAGTTATCTTGGAAATTTACAGTGTCTTTATCTATATCTTCAAGCAATGGGTGAGCACTTTTAGCAAGTCTGGATTCTGTATAACGCATAGCAGCAGCAGAATCTCCATCAATGGAGCCAAAGTTTCCTTGTCCATCTACGAGAGGCAATCTCAAAGAAAAATCCTGCGCCATACGCACTAAGGAATCGTAGATGGCAGTGTCGCCATGTGGATGATAACGCCCCATTACCTCACCAACTATTCTTGCAGATTTACGATAAGGTTTATTATAATAGCACCCTGATTCATTCATAGAATAAAGTATTCTACGATGCACAGGCTTCAAACCGTCACGCACATCAGGAAGAGCCCTGCTTATGATCACGCTCATTGCGTACTCTAAATAGGAACTCTGCATCTCGCTTTCTATGCTAACGGAGATTATCCCTAATTCCTCTTCGTGTTCATGATTATTTTCATCTGACATTATGCTAATAGAATTAATTTAAGAACTAATATTGCTTTATATTAGTATAAACTCTCACTTAATTCAATGAATTAAGAGGCTAAAGTGAAAATAACTACAAATTACAAAGGATCAAAGCCACTTGCAGCAGCTTATAGGAACATTAAGACAAGATAACTGAGAAGGCTTTTTAAAACACCTCCTTTTTTTGCCCCTTTCAAGCCCATATTACATTCAGAAAAAAACAATTAAATTAAACTCTTTAAATTTTCATTATAACTTTATATATTTATAATGAAGGAAATATAAACAAAGAATTAAGAGCTAATATGACTTTATTAGTAGCCAATTGGAAAATGAATCTAGATATAGAATCGGGTTTGAATCTAGCAAAAAACCTAGCAGATTTTGTATCTCTCAACAAATCTAATAACCAAATCGTTATTTGTCCGCCTTTCACTATGCTGCATCAAATTGGAGAAACCTTGAAGAAAAGCGATATAAAACTGGGGGGACAAGATTGTAGTATCGCAGAAAAAGGGGCATATACTGGCGATATTAGCACTGCAATGCTCAAAGATTCTGGGTGTGATTATGTGATTTTGGGACATTCAGAACGCAGAGGCTATCATAACGAATCTTCTGAAATTGTTAAGCAAAAGGCTGAGCTTGCTCATAAGCACCATCTTAATACAATAATATGCGTTGGTGAGTCAGAAGAAGAACGGGTACAAAAAATGACCTTACAAGTTTTAGAGGCACAATTGTTAAATTCAATTCCAAATACCGCTAATAGTAATAACACCATTATAGCCTACGAACCGGTATGGGCAATTGGCACAGGTGAAAATCCAACAACTACACAAATAGAAGATGTAGCTCAATTTATAGGTAATACTGTAAAGAAAAGCTTTTCATTTGAAAAGTGGCCTGTAATATTGTATGGTGGTTCAGTAAAAGCAAATAATTCTAAGGATATCTTGCAAATTAATGCTATAAATGGATTGCTTGTTGGTGGCGCAAGTTTAATTTATACTGAATTTACGGATATTATAACCAACACTTTAAAGGTTACAAAATGCAAACAGTACTAATAGTAGCTCATATAATAATTGCACTATTTCTAATTACAGTGATATTGTTCCAACGCACTAGCTCCGATGGATTGCAAGGACTTGGATCATCTGCTGGTGCGGGTGGAGTAATGTCGCCAGCAGCATCTGCTAATTTCATGACTAGACTTACAGCAATTCTGGCAACAGTATTCATAATAAATTGTTTGGTTCTAGCTAATTTAGCAACTAGTCATTCAAAAACCTCTATTCTAGACAAGGTTACAACAGAACAAAAAGTTGATAAAAAAGAAATACAAAAAAAATTACCAATAGCTGAATAACCATGACCAAGTTCATATTTATTACTGGCGGAGTAGTTTCTTCTATAGGTAAAGGCCTCACTTCTGCCAGTTTGGGAGCGTTACTACAAGCACGAGGCTATCGCGTTTGTATTAGAAAATTAGATCCGTACCTCAATATTGACCCCGGAACCATGAATCCTACTCAGCATGGAGAGGTATTTGTTACAGATGACGGCGCTGAAACCGATTTAGATCTCGGACATTATGAAAGGTTCACTAACAGTAATTGTACAAAATGCGACAATGTTACTGCGGGTAAGGTTTACTCCAATCTATTGCAAAAAGAAAGACGCGGGGATTATTTGGGCGCAACTGTTCAGGTTATACCGCATGTAACCGACCTAATAAAAGAGGTTATATTTAAAAACACTAAAGATTTTGATTTCGTTTTATGTGAAATAGGCGGTACAGTAGGTGACATTGAGGCGTTACCGTTTTTTGAAGCAATAAGACAAATTGGGAATCAACTAGGTAGAGGTAAGGTAAAGTATATTCATTTAACCTTAATTCCTTATATGCCTGCTTCCCAGGAATTAAAAACAAAGCCCACACAACACTCAGTAAAAGAATTAAGATCTATAGGTATACAACCAGATATATTAATATGCAGATCCACCAAACCACTTCCTGATGAAGCAAAACAGAAAATCGCTTTATTTTGTAACCTCCATCAAAAAAATGTCATCTCAGCTTTAGATGTAAAAACAATCTATGAGGTTCCAATTCGGTACTACAAAGAAGAGTTGGACAAGAGGTTAATAGAAAGCTTTAAGATTGCAAATGCCAAAGAACCTGATTTACAAGAATGGTATGAAATTTTAGAAAAAATTAATGCTGCAAAAGATGAAATTAACGTCGCATTGGTAGGAAAGTATAGTAAATCCAACGATTCTTATATTTCTCTCATCGAAGCAATTACTCATGCTGCTATTCATGTGGGTATAAAAGCAAATGTAAAATGGATTAACGCTAGAACGTTAAAGGATAATGTTAAGCAAACTCTCGATTTTGCAGATGCTATCTTAGTACCAGGAGGTTTTGGAACTGATGGGGTAGAAGGTAAAATCGCAGCCATCAAATATGCGCGTGAACACCAAGTGCCTTTCTTAGGTATTTGCCTCGGCATGCAGCTTGCAGTAGTTGAATTTGCACGTAATGTTTGCGGACTTAAGGATGCGTTATCAACAGAATTTGGTAAAACAACGAATCCAGTAATTGCACTGCTTACTGAGTGGGTAAAAGAAGATAAAAAAGAAATGCGCTCTCAAAAAAGTGATTTAGGTGGCACAATGAGGTTAGGTGCTTATGATTGTAATTTAATCAAAGGCTCAAAATCCCATGAAATATATAAAAAGAACACGATCTCAGAAAGACATAGGCATCGCTATGAATTTAACATGCATTATCTAGATTCAATCAAAGAAAAAGGCATGGTAGAGGCTGGAAAATCTCCTGATGGCAATTTGGTAGAAATTATAGAAATCAAAAAGCATCCTTGGTTTATTGGAGTGCAATTCCATCCAGAATTAAAATCAAGACCATTTACTCCACATCCCCTATTTTCTTCCTTTATCAAAGCTGCCCAGAAACACAAAAAAACATAGCCCATGAGCAAACAAAGGATTGTCAAAGCTGGTAATTTCAATATAGGTAATGAGTTGCCTATCACAATAATCGCCGGTCCTTGTCAAGTAGAGTCACTAGAGCATTCTCTATTCATGGCACAACATTTAACAAAGATCACCCGTGATTTAGGCATTAACTTTATCTATAAATCCTCCTTCGATAAGGCTAATCGCTCTAGTGGTAAGGCTGAGAGAGGAATTGGGCTTACAAAAGCTATAGAGATATTTAAAAAAATAAAACAAGAATATGGATGTCCTATTATAACTGATGTGCATAACGAAGAACAATGTGAGATAGCCGCAGAATCTGTAGACATATTGCAAATTCCAGCGTTTTTATGCAGGCAAACTGACTTATTAAAAGCAGCAGCGGCAACTGGCAAAATAGTAAATGTAAAAAAAGGGCAATTCTTAGCGCCGTGGGATATACAAAATATCATTGAGAAATTTAACCATTTTGGAGCTAAAAAGCTTTTACTAACAGAACGTGGTACCAGTTTTGGCTATAATAATTTAGTGTCCGATATGAGGTCCTTGAAGATAATGGGAGATATGGGTGTACCTGTCATTTTTGATGCCACTCATTCTGTGCAACAACCTGGTGGAAATGGCACCTCTAGCGGAGGGCAACGAGAGTTTGTAGAGATTCTAGCACGAGCTGCTGTTGCAGTTGGGGTTGCAGCTGTCTTCTTGGAAGTACATCAAGATCCTGACAATGCTCCAAGTGATGGTTCTAACATGGTAAGGTTAGATCAATTTAAACAGCTTCTTTCAATTCTCAAAAAATTCGATCAGGTAACTAAATCTGCTTATAAGGTCGCTGTTTAGTATTTTAGGTTAGATGCCCTTTAACATCCGGTTTATTAGCTAGCGGATGGAATGTTTCTAGGGTTTTTTTTAGCTTTTCACTAGCAACATGGGTATAAATTTGAGTGGTGCTAATATCTTTGTGGCCTAGTAATTCCTGGATGATGCGTAAATCAGCTCCATTATTTAGTAAATGAGTAGCAAAAGAGTGACGGACTTTATGCGGAGAAATTTTCTGATAATTGATGCCAGCGTTAATGGCTAGTTTCTTTAGAATTTTGCCAAAATATTGCCTTGTAATATGCCCTTTAGTCGATTGTTTAGATGGAAAAAGCCAGGGATTCTTTTTATCTGTCGTAAAATCTTTTCTAAGAGGAATATATTGCTTTAGTACATCAATTGCCTTTTGATTAATTGCAATTAACCGCTCTTTATTACCTTTTCCAGTTACCATTATATACGGTTTGATATCATCAGAGTTATTTCTAATTTGAAGATTAGTAAGCTTTAAAGAGATTAATTCTGACACCCTCATGCCGGAAGCATATAGTAACTCAAGCATCGCAGCATTCCTAACAAATTGTGGAGTTTGATCTTTGTAGCATTCATCAAGTAACTTTGCTATATCCTCTTCGCTAAATACTGTAGGTAAATTTTTTCCAATTTTGGGCATATCTATATTTACTGTTGGATTATCCTTTAATATATTTTCGCTACATAAAAATAAAAAAAACTGCCTAATAGCTGAGAGACGACGGTAAATAGTGCTAGATTCTAGAGATTTCCTTGAAATAGATATAACATAGTCACGAATTTGATTTGTTCCAATATCATTTAAACCTATGCCACTACTGTCGAGAAATTTAGAAAAATCGCTTAAATCATTTTTATAGGATTCGATGGTGTTGTTTGACGCACCTCTTTCTACAGCAATTGTTTCTAGAAAATTATTAACGAGACTTTTTAGCTCCATGACTTTATTGTAACACGAACATATACAACATGTAAGGAAATAGATATTGGAGGCCGGAGCCGGAATCGAACCGGCGCATAGAGGATTTGCAGTCCTCGGCATTACCACTTTGCTACCCGGCCTCTATTAATTATGATCAAGCTAAATGACAATATATGTTTTTGCAAGAAATTTTTGTATATTTAACCGTCTCTACGTATTTTCAAAATCCAGCGACAGTGGGTACATTAAAATAATCACTTTTACATATACCTTAGTTTACAGTTAATAAAAAACTCAGTATACTTCAAATATATTATAAAGGAGTAACTTGTGAAAAGAATTTGTAAAATCTTACTGTTATCACTAATTATCATATCAAATTCCAATGCTACAAGTTTGAATGATGCTTTGGCGAGTACATATGAATCTAATCCTAGTTTAAATGCAACACGCGAAGAACTGAAAGCCACTGATGAACAAGTAATGCAAGCTTTAGCAAAATGGCTACCTAGCGTAGGTTTAGACAGAACAAAACAATTTATAGATTCAGAAACTTTTCCTACTGCTTCTACTGGAACACCTACGAAAGGCGCAGGCACAATAGATAGCCTTACAGTAAAACAAAATCTCTTTAGAGGTGGAGGGGATGTTGCTACAATGAAGGTCGCCCAATATAGCATTAAACAAATCAGAGCAAATTTGACAAGTACTGAGCAGAAAACTTTGGCTTCTGCCGTTGAAGTTTACATGAGAGTTCTACAAACCCAAGAAGCCTATAAAATGTCGCAACAAAAAGAAAAAGATATCAAGCATTATGTTACCGCTGTAACAAAGAGGTTTGAAGCAGGTCAGAACACTAAAACAGATGTAGCTCAGGCCGAAACTAGTTATGCAGATGCTATAGCTTATAAAGCAACAACATACAGCAGTTATAGATATTTTTCTGCTCTGTTTCTAAAGGTCACGGGGCTAGAAGCGACTAACCTCTCTGTACCTAAAGATAATTTGATTTTGCCTAAAACTCTTGATGAAACAACTAACATTGCTTTAAAACAAAATCCTAACTTAATTGCTGCAAAAAGCAAATACGAAGCTACCGATAGTGCCGTAGGAACACATATTGCGTCTTTACTACCTACAATAGATTTTCAATACTCTATTCAGGATTATAGTAATGCACGCAATATTATACAAACATCAACTCATGCTAAAGTTAGTAAAACAACAGCGTTATCATTGAACATACCACTGTTTAATGGTGGGGCTAATTGGTCTAGAACTCGCGAATCTAAAAGGAAAGCTAAACAAGCAAAGTATGATTTAAATAATACGCACAATGAAGTTATAGCCTTAGCGGTCCAAGCATGGCAAGAATCTAAGTCTGCTAAAACAAGTTATGACGCTAGAAAAGAAGGGGTCAAATCAGCTAAAATTGCTTATGAGGGAGTTATTGCAGAAGAGAGAGGAGGACTTAGGGATGTTACTGATGTTATTACCATACGTAATAAATATTATGAAGCTGTCAATGCCCTGCTCGATGCAAGGTCTACTTATTTTATAAAGATGTATGCACTAAAGTCGCAAGTAGGAGAATGTACAGCACAGGGACTAAATTTAGATGTGGAATTATACGATCCTTTGAAAAATTACAAACAAATCAGATGGCAATTTATCAGCGCTTATACGGGAGATTAAACAAATGCCCGAAAATAACAACAATAGAGCACCTATAGACAAAATATTGGCCAACATCAAACATGCAATAGAAAATAAATCACCAATTTTACCAAATGATGAAGACATAATAGAGCTTACTAATATCATTAGTGACAACAATGAAGCAATGATAAACAATAAAACAGCTATAGATGTTTCAGAATATGTAAAGATCCTGACAGCTAAAACAGCAAAACTAAATAGCGGTAATAAAATTTTATCAGATGACGAAATGAAGGAAGTTTTTAAAGAAGTATTGAAGCCTTATTTAAGATCTTGGCTAAATAATAATTTGACAAAAATTGTTAAAGAGGTAGTAGAAAAGGAGATAAAATTATTACTTACAAAAACAAGTTAAATATGATACCATAATATTAAGCATTATCTTCTTTTTTTGGGTGAATATGAGTTCTAACTTATTTTTACATTTTGTATTTTTTACGATGATATTAGCTTCTTCACATTCTTTTGCTGTAGAAGATGATCATCCTAGGCCTTCTCCTCCTCCCGTTGCTATTGGTACTCCATCAGGAAGTGGCTTTTGGGATAAAGATATTAAAATTGGTGACTTAAAATCAGGATTCAAAGGAAGATTAAGTAGATACCGGTATTTTTTGAAAGAGATTACAAGTTTTCCTGGCATTAAAGATAATAAGCTATATGACTATATTGATCCTGCGGTTAAGGGCTTTACTCCTATAGACATACAACTTTTTGAAAAAATATTAATGCTAAAATATCTAAATAAACCAGAGAAGGAAAGGCTTGCATTAAATAAAATCAATAGCTTTTTAGACGAAAACTATAAAACACAAACTTTGCCAGGTAAAATTTGTGACAATGCGCATTTAGCAGAACCTTTCTATTTATCAGATCTAAAAAACTGGACATTTGATGCTGTAAAAAAGGGTGATTTAGAAGCGGTTCGAGCATTTTTAGATAATTATAATTTACTTAAAATTAAAGACGATGAAGGATATAACTTACTTTCTTATGCAGTTATGTATCATCAAAATGATGTTGCTGAGTTTTTAATTAAAAGAAAAATTAATTTGAATGAAGAGAATAAATATGGAGCTTCTTCCTTAACGATAGCTACAAGGAATAACAACTCTTACGCAGTAAGATTATTGACCCAACATAAATGCAAAGTACACCATAAAGACCAATTTGGTAATACTCCTATTGATTATGCGTTGATGAATAATAATAAAGAAATCTATGAATATTTATTAGAAACGCAAGAATAACTTTCTATCTATAGCATGAATCAGTTATCTGTAAAAATCCTCACCCTTTTCCCAGAATTATTTCCAGGGCCTTTAGGCTGTTCTGTTATTGGTAAAGCCTTAGAAAATAAACTTTGGTCTCTGGAGGTAATTAACATACGCGATTTTGCTGAAGATAAACATAAAGCTGTAGATTTTCCACCCATTGGAGGTGGTGGTGGAATGGTGATGAAACCTGATGTTTTAGGTAAAGCCATAGATTATGCACTCAAAGATATTGCGCCCAAAAATTATAATTTATTTTATTTGTCTCCCAGAGGAAAGATTCTTAATCAGAAAAAGGTTCACAAACTCTTGAGTTCAAAAAACATTATTTTAATCTGTGGACGCTTTGAGGGAATTGATCAAAGGGTTATAGATCATTATAAAATAGAGGAAATAAGCATTGGTGATTATGTGTTGAGTGGCGGGGAGATAGCGGCCTATGCGGTGGTTGACAGTTGTGTAAGATTAATCCCAGGGGTGACCGGAAATAAAGTTTCAATTATTGAAGAAAGCTTTGCAGTAGATAGCGAGTACGAAAATCTCATTGAGTATCCGCAATATACCAAGCCTAATAAGTGGAAGCAGTATGAGGTTCCTTCAATTATGCTAAGCGGGAACCATGCCAAAATCAAAGAATGGCAACTTCAGCAAGCTCAAAAACTAACAAAAAAACTCCGTCCTGATTTGTGGAAAACATATAACCTTGCTAAGTAATATACCGGACTTTTTACTTAAAAAATTACTCGCCTGAGTTGATGACGACTAAAACGGATCATGGCTATTAAATTTCAAGGGACTTTCTGTTTCTGATTGACCATCATCTCCAGCAACTTTTATGCTATCAGGTGATACAGAAGCAATAGTCGTATCTTCTTCTTTTGCGCTCCAGGAAGAATAAGACAGCTCTGCCCAGATAAGCTTGGAATCATCTGCGCTACTATGACTTTTTTCATAATTAGCTACTACTTTTTTTATCTTAGCTCCATAAACTTCATTAGCTTCAATAAAAGCTGTAGGAGGGTTTCCTTCTTTATTTGTTGCAAAAAGATTTGCTCCTTTCTTTAGAAGTTCATCTACAGTTTTATCAGAACAGCGATACATAGCTAGATGCAAAGGAGACATTTCTCCCTTATTGCCATTTGGATTCGCTCCTTTTTTTAGCAAAATTGAAGCTATTTCGTGTGCGGTTTCAGCACTGCTTCCGCATCTCGAAAGAGCTGCAAACAAAGGAGTTACTCCTTCTTCTGCTTTTAAATCAACGCTAGCCCCTTTATTTGCTAAATATTCTACAACGTCTTTATGTAGAGTAGCTGCTGCCAGAAGTAATGGGGTTACACCTAGAGTATTTTGTACCCCAGTATCTACTTTCACCTCTTCAACTAAATATTTTACAATATCTAAATGCCCCTTTTTTGCAGCAACATGAATAGGTGTGTCACCATCATCATTTTTTATATCTGCCGTAGCTCTATGAAGTAATAAAAATTTTGTAATTTCATAATTCCCGTTCTTAGCTGCTTCATGCAGAGCGGTATTTCCATTGATATCGCCCGCATCTACTTTTAACTCTCTTTCCTTAAGAAGATATTCTACAACCTCTTTATTATTTCCTTCTGCAGCGCGTATCAAAAGAGTTTTTCCATTTCTATCAGTATCTCGCCAATGATACCCATTACACTTCCTGTCTTTCAGAAGGTTAGCAATGCACCACCCCTCATCAACAAACGTCTCTAATGCTGCGGAGCTGCCCATTTCTGCTGTTGCAAAAAACTTTTCATTGGAAGTATTTCCTCCTTGAATAAAATTAAAACCTCTCTTTACTAGGTGATTTATTTTCTCCGCTGCTAGTTCTGCTACTGTTTTGTCTCCATACCGAATTTGACCTACAACCTGGCTTATAAAAACAGGAACAGCAATTTTTATACAACTAGGAACTGCTCTTTTTAATTGACCAAAATTTATATAAGTTCTTATAGTTTGCAAAATAGGCATCGTTGTTTACTCATTAATTGTTATAGCTCGCATTTTACATGATTATTAATTTTTGTCAAGCTTCTCTTGCCAACATATGTTTAAGTGCATTGGATTACTACACTTTTTGGTTTTCACGCTAGCACCTGAATGCAAATTGGTATAAAGTTATCATTGCGCAGGGCACCCAACAAACACATAGGGTTTGTTAGGGAGTTGCTAAAATAAAGTAACACTTATGCATCTGTCTAAATGCTTGATATAAAAAAATGAATAAATTAAAAAGACCTGATTGGATCAGGGCTAAAGCTCCAGTATCTCAAGGCTATCACGAAACTGCTGATATTATCCGTTCACTAAAATTAAACACCGTTTGTGGAGAAGCAGCATGTCCCAATATAGGAGAATGTTGGCAAAAGAAACATGCGACTGTGATGATTCTTGGCTCTGTCTGCACCAGAAACTGTTCCTTTTGTAATGTAGCTACAGGCATTCCTGATAAGCTGGATCCACATGAGCCTGAGCGCCTGGCAGAGGGGGTGGTGAAGCTTGGCCTATCTCATATTGTTATTACTTCAGTAACTCGTGATGATCTGGATGATGGCGGTGCTAATCATTTTGTCCAATGCATAAATAGAATTAGATCCGTCTCTCCCAAAACTACCATTGAAATTCTTACCCCTGACTTTCTGCGTAAAGAAGGCGCAGTTGAGAAAGTGGTAGAAGCTAAGCCCGATGTATTTAACCATAACACAGAAACAGTTCCAGGTCTTTATGCCTCTGTTAGACCAGGTGCTCGGTATTTTCATTCAATAAATCTTTTGCGTAGAGTAAAACAGCTTGACCAGACTATATTCACAAAATCAGGACTCATGGTTGGCCTTGGAGAAAAAAAAGACGAAGTATTGAAAGTTATGGATGACATGCGCAGCGCTGATATAGATTTCATCACTATTGGTCAGTATCTACAACCAACACCAAAACATACAAAAGTGCAAAAATATGTCACCCCATCAGAGTTTGAATACTATGCTCAAATGGCAAAATCTAAAGGATTTTTAATGGTATCCTCGAGTCCTTTAACGCGCTCTTCATATCACGCCGGTGAAGATTTTCAAAAATTACAAGCCGAAAGAAGTAAAAAGATTCACAATCACCAATTTATTTAATACCATTAATAATATAAATTGTTTTTAGGTTCCCATGAACATTGCCTTATTTATTAAGCTTTTCCTAGCTTTGTTTGCTATAATGAATCCCTTTGTAAATCTGCCCATATTTTTATCAGTAGCTAAAAGTAAAGATCATTTTGGAGAGGTAAGACTCGCTCTTCTCACATCTACATCTATATTCATAATGTTATTAGTTATTGCTATTGGTGGAAAAGAGATTTTATCCTTTTTTGGAATTACCATAGCAGGTTTTAAAGTAGCAGGAGGAATAATACTCTTTCTAATTGCATACGCTATGCTAAACGCCAAATCAATAAGAAATAACAAAGACCCAAATCCAGCTATTGTACCGATTGCGACACCTGTAATGGTGGGTCCTGGAGCTATCAGCCAAGTGATAGCTATCTCCTCTAAAGCCACGCACATAAGCGACTACACAGCAATTTTTGCAGCCATTGGAACATCTTCACTTCTAGTTTTATCCGTTTTTGCCTCTGGAACTTTTATAGCAAAGCTTTTAGGTACTACAGGTATGAATATAATCACACGCATAACAGCGATATTAATTGCTGCACTTGCTGCCGAAATGGTATTAGAGGGATTACAAGAATTTTTCTTTCTTTCAAGATAACGTCATGAAATTAACATCATAAAAAATATATAGCATTATTACTCACATGAACGTATACTGCCTCCAATCAAAAAAATATTTTTTAGAGAGAGTGGGTTGCTTATATTGTGCAATCGATTTTATATATTTTAATTTTTAATATAAGAAAAATTTATGGCAAAAAGAAAAGGTTATGATTGCGGTGTTGATTCAGAAAAAGCCCTCAGATATGGAAATTTCTTAATGTATTTGAAATTCAATCCTGACATGACTCTGGAAGAAATCTTAGCACTAAAAAAAGAGTATTTGGACACACCTCCCGATACCCCCCATAACGAACCTGATGCTGATCCAGAGGTTGTACAACAACTAGGGCAAGCGCCCCCTGAAGCAGAAGCACAACAGGATACCCCGCCTATTCCTCCACCTACACCCTTACCAGACGCCCTGGGAGCCCTACCACCTGCTGCTGCTCAAGCAGAAGAGACCGCCACCACTAACCCACAACTGCAAGGAGAGCTTGCACAAATATGGGGTTTTTTGGATCAACCCGGGCATCTTCCTGGAACAGTACCATCACCACTAGAAGATATCTTACCAGGTGGTTGTTAGTTAAACAAATTGCTTACTCAACCGTTACAGATTTAGCTAAATTTCGAGGTTGGTCAACATTATTGCCTTTTAGTATACCTGTGTGGTAGGCAATAAGCTGTAAGGGAATAGTATAGATAATAGGATTTATCATCTCAGGGGCTTGATTAACAGGGATTACATCGGCACATTCATTTCCTAGCAAATCACACCCTTTTGCGTTACTGAGTAATAATATCTTTCCTTTTCTTGCGATTACAGTTTTTATATTTGAAACGACTTTATTAAAGAGACGATCTTCAGGAGCAATAGCAACTACATACATATCTTCATCAACCAAAGCTATAGACCCGTGTTTTAGTTCTCCAGCTATTATTGCTTCAGCGTGGATATAAGATATTTCTTTTAATTTCAGGGCTCCTTCTAAAGCGATGGCATGAGCCACCCCTCTTCCGATATATAAAATACTTTTCGAACTAACAAGCGATTGAGCAATTTTCTTATATTCATAATCGTGGCTTAAAATTTCTGCTATCCTTCCCGGCACCTCAAGTAATGCTCTAGTATATAGCTGGATATTTTCTGCAGAGATAGATTCTTTTATCTCCGCAACTTTTATCACAAGACACGCTAAAACTATAAGTTGATTGGTAAATGCCTTGGTAGAAGCTACTCCTATCTCCTGACCCGCATAAATTGGTAATGCATAATTAGTCTCTCTGCTGATTGTGCTCTCTTCAACATTAACTATAGCTACTGATTTTAGCCCAAATTTATTCCATACTCTTAAAGCACTAATAGTATCTGCTGTTTCTCCAGATTGAGAAATAAAAACAGCTAGACTATTTTTCTCTGGCGGGAGGTTGCAACAACTAAATTCAGAAGATATCTCTATAGTAACAGGGATTTTGACAATTTCCTCAAACCAATATTTAGCTACCATCCCAGCAAAACATGAAGTACCACATGCAATTATATAAATCCTATTAATGTTTTTAAAATCAAGATCTTGAACTTTAATAGCAAAGTCTTGTTTTGAAATATAGTGATCTAGAACATTTCTACTAACTGTTGGTTGCTCATAAATCTCTTTTTGCATGTAATGACTAAATTGACCTTTGTCATAGTTTGCTGTTTGTGCATTAATCTTTGATATATGACGTTTAGCAACATTTCCATTTTCATCTAGAATTTCTACTGCCTCTTTATTAACAATTGCGATATCTCCATCTTTCAAATACGAAAGGCTATGAGCGCATTTTGATAAAGAATAAGCATCAGAACCAACAAAATTTTCTTTATCTCCATAACCTACAGCAAGAGGAGAATGCTTTTTTGTAGCAATCATAACATCAGGGTGATCTTTGAAAATTGCAATGATCGCAAAAGAACCTTCAAGTCTGTCTGTTGCTTTACGCACAGCCTCAATATAAGAACTGTTGAGCTTAAGATATTTTTCAATTAAGTGTAATACCACCTCGCTATCAGTATCTGAGTTAAATTGAAACTGCTCTTTGATAAGTTCCGCTCTTAAATCATCATTATTTTCAATAATACCATTGTGTACTATCGCAACACTATTGCTTGAATGAGGATGTGCGTTTTGCACAGATGGTGCACCATGAGTGGCCCAGCGTGTATGCGCAATGCCTATATTACCATCATAATTTGAGTTACTGACCTTCTCCTGTAGTTTGTTGACCTTCCCTTCAGCCTTAATGGTATAGAGCTTGCCTTGATCTATACATGCAATTCCAGCTGAATCATAGCCTCTATATTCAAGCCTAAACAATCCCTCTAATAATCTCTCAGCAACGGGATGCTTGCTATTAATTCCAAAAACACCGCACATAATAAAAAAGTTGGATTAATTATATATAGGCCTATATTAGTATAATAACTGTGAAATTCAATATAATTAATATTCGATAATCGAGCATCTGCAATATGAATCATAATATAGTACAAATCGCACTCCCCTTACATCAAAACAAATCAGTGTTTGATTACTATAGTGATAACAAATGTGATGTTGGTAATTTTGTAAAAATATCCTTCAGAGGGAAAGATCAGCTTGGGGTTGTGTGGTCAAAAGAGGCAAGCACAATAGACAAATCAAAGCTAAAGAATGTACAAGAAGTAATCACTGGCTTTTCTTTAACAAAAGCACAGGTGAAATTTCTACAGTTCTTATCATACTACAACATGGCGAGCATAGGCGCAGTTTTAAAATTGATAATGCCTTCTACAAAGAAGTTGAAAACAATTGAAGGAATTTGTGATCACTACAAAATTGACTTACCTAAGCTAAATAAAGCGCAAGAAAGCGCATTTGATACTATTGCTGATAAACTAGATAACTATAATGTTACATTATTAGATGGCGTTACTGGATCGGGGAAAACCGAAGTATATTGCTATGCTATTGCTAAAATATTAGCTAACACTACAGATCAAGTTCTAGTATTAATGCCCGAAATAATGCTGTCCAATCAATTTGTTAGCAGATTTGAGCAGCGTTTTGGCATAAAGCCTCACATATGGCACTCATCAGTTTCTCAGAAAGATAAGAAAGAATTATGGCATCTAACCGCTCAGGGTAATGCAAGATTGATTATCGGAACACGCAGTGCTCTTTTTTTGCCATTCAAACACCTAAAATTAATAGTCCTAGATGAAGAACATGACCTATCCTACAAACAAGAAGATGGTATTGTTTATAATGCCAGAGATATGGCTGTTGCTTATTCTCATTACAACAATAGTCCCATTATACTTTGCTCCGCAACTCCTTCAATTGAAACGCTACATAATGTAACGTTAAACAAGTATAGCAGATGCAGCCTAGCCGCAAGATATGGTGATAATCTTATGCCGGATATTTCCGTAGTTGATATGCGGAAGGTAAGGCTAAAAAAAAATCAGTGGATTTCTCCATTACTACAAAGCAAAGTTTCTGATACTTTAAAACAAGGTCACCAGGTTATGCTTTTCTTGAATCGTAAGGGATATGCACCAATTACTTTATGCAAATCATGTGGATATAAAGAGCAATGCCATAATTGCGAAGCTTTTCTCGTAACGCATAAAGCAAAAAACAAATTAATCTGCCATCATTGTGGTTATAATAAGGAAGTTAGCAATGTCTGCTCTAGCTGCGATGCAGAGGATTCTTTGATTAATTGTGGGCCTGGTGTAGAAAGAATCGAGGAAGAAGTACAACAACTTTGGCCTGATGCTAGATCTTTTGTAGTCACGCGCGATACAGTTGATCAAAACGAAACCAACGAAATTCTGCAAAAAATACTAAACAAAGAAGTTGATATTATAATCGGCACGCAAATTCTAAGTAAAGGATATCACTTTCCTGCATTGAACCTGGTTGGAGTAATAGATGCTGATATAGGCTTGATAGGTGTAGATCTCAGAGCATCGGAACGAACTTATCAGTTACTTCACCAAGTAAGCGGTAGGGCTGGCAGAGAATCAAAAGGAGAAGCGGTTATTCAAACTTATTATCCTGACAATGAAATTTTACGATCTTTACAGCATAATAACTCAAAGAATTTTTATCATTCCGAGATTAAGGCTCGCGAATCAGTAAACATGCCTCCGTTTAAAAGGTTAGTAGCAGTTATCTTAAGTGGTACAAATCCTGATAAATTACAACAAATAGTAACCGATATTGCAAAAGCTATCCCATATACCAAAGAGATAACTGTACTTGGTCCTGCACCAGCTCCAATATCACTGCTTAGAGGAAGATATAGGTACCGCTTCTTGATCAGGAGCAATACAAACATCAAAATTCAAAGCTTTGTTCGTAGTTGGTTAGCTTCAATAAAGCTCCCTAAATCTATTAGACTAAAACTAGATGTAGATCCTTATAATTTTTTATAAGAGTTGTACAGCGTATAGGGGATTCTTTTATGGCAGAGAGAGTGGGATTCGAACCCACGGTATAGTTGCCTACACAACGGTTTTCGAGACCGCCCCATTCGACCACTCTGGCACCTCTCCTTTATATTTATGCAGCACTCTTTAATGCATCTATTTGTGTAAATATTTTATACAAAATATTATTTTTATCTAGCTCATATGTTTCTGGATGGAAAGTGGTACAGAAAATATTCTCTTGCTTCACAAATATCGGTTGTGATTTATAACTATCAAGGATCGTTACCGCTTTTCCTGTTTCTTTTATTATAGGTGCTCGGATAAACATTACTTTGTTATTATTATCCGATACTTTGACACCGCTATGTATTTGTCTACCATAGCCGTTGCGCTCAATATCTATATCTATCAAACCAAATCCTTGAACTTTTGATGATATAAAGCGTGAAAGCAGAATACTGCCAGCGCAAGTTCCAAGAATAGGCTTTCCTGTTTGAGCAAATGCCTTGATTTTTTCAATAAGATTAAATCTAATGCAGTATTTATATTGCACCGAACTTTCCCCCCCTGGAAGGATTAATCCGTCTAGCTCTTCAAAAATATCTGTATAGGTTATTTTTTTATGATTGAAACCAAGAGTTTTTAGTGCATCAATATGTAATTCACCACCACCTTGGTAATTTAATACACCTATATTTTTCATAATTGCATTGCTTCTCCTAAACCACAAGATGCACGCGCTAATTTTTGATGATCTTTCCAACAATCTACTGCTTCAGTAATTGCAGTTGCTCTTGCTTTAGGATCAGAACTTAAAAATATACCGCTACCTACAAATACTGACTCGGCCCCTAGATACATACAAAGTGCTGCATCAGCAGGCGTTGCAACTCCACCAGCAGCAAAAAATGGTACAGGTAATTTTCCTAAATCTTTTACCTGTGCGAGTAACTCTGTGGGAATTCTCATTTCTAATGCTTTTTGTGCTAGTACTTTGTGGTCCATTAATTTTAGTGCATTAATCTCTGCCTTTACTTTGCGTAGATGTTTAACGGCTTCAGCTATATCACCAGTTCCAGCCTGTCCTTTACATCTAATTAATGCCGCTCCCTCATTGATTCTTCTGAGTGCCTCGCCTAAATCCTTGCAACCACATACAAAAGGTATTTTAAATTGCTTTTTATCTATATAGTATTCTTCATCAGCAAGAGTTAATACTTCACTTTCGTCAATACAATCTACCTCAAGGGTTTCTAATATCCACGCTTCCGCGGTATGTCCAATACGGCATTTTGCCATTACCGGAATAGATACTGCATCCTGTATACGCTTTATCATCTCTGGGTCGCTTGATCTTGCAATGCCTCCATTTTTGATAATAAGCGCTGGAACTCTCTCTAATGCCATTACAGCACAAGCACCTGCTTGCTCTGCAAGTTTTGCTTGTTCAGGGTTCATCACATCCATGATGACGCCGTTTTTTAACATATTTGTAAAAGTTATTTTTGCGGTCATAGAGAAAATATTATTTATTTTCTTGTTTTTTAAAGGTTGTTATTTTTTTTCTTTTTGTTTTTCTTCAGAAGGAGTTTTTTCTACAGCTTGAGCTTTTTCTTTTTTAGGAACAGATTTTGTTTTAGCCTTTGCAGTTTTTTTCTCAGTAGTTTTGCTTTTTTTTGCTTCCTTAGCTTCCTTAGCTTCCTTAACTTCTACTTCCTCGACTTTAACTTCTGCTGGTTTGTCTTTCTTCTTTTCCTTTGCAGGAGGTGTTATTGATTTTTTCAAGGCTTGTTCAGCTTCTGTTGTGGTACGAGCAACAATTATTTTTACAGTTGCGTTGATATCAGAAAAGATATTAATAGTAATTTCATATACTCCTAGATGTTTGATTTGCGAAATTAGATGTATACTAGATTTATGAAATTCCTGCCCTAACTGCTCTTTAATTGCTTTTGCTATGTGACTAGCGTTCACCGATCCGTATAGACGCTCATCTTCTGCAGCTTGTTCAATTAAAGTAATATGCTTTGTATCAACAGCTTGTTTAATTTTTTCAGCAGCAACTTTTTTACTATCAAATTCCTTTTGAATTTCTACTTTGCGTAATTCATATATTTTCTTATTTTCTTCAGTCGCTCTGATTGCTTTATTAGTGGGGATCAAATAGTTTCTTGCATAGCCGTTTTTAACGTTTACAATATTGCCTATTTCTCCTAATTTACTGTGCTTTTCTATTAATATAACTTCCATTACTATTCTCTTGGTTTACTGTTCAACAAATGGGAGCAACGCAAGAACCCTTGCTTTTTTTATTGCAGCTTTTAATCCCCTTTGTTTTTTAGCTGAAATTGAAGTAATTCTACTTGGTAAAATTCTACCCCTTTCAGATATATATTTCTTAAGTAAGCTTATATTTTTATAATCTACTAGTGGTGCATTTTCACCAGATAAAGGACAAGCTCTTTTTTTTCTGGAAAACAACCTCTTATGCGCATTATCATACATTGAAGAAAGTCTAGCTTCAACTGGGGAAGCTGGAGTAATCTCATCTTTATTACGCATTCTACTGCTTTTGTTACGCATTTTTTTCTCTGTTTAATGATGTAAGCATTATTGAATCTTTTCCATCAAAGGATTCAATTTTCACTGATAAACTTCTAATAATATCTTCAGATAACTTAATCTTCTTCTGTAATTCCTGCATAGCCCTATAGGGAGCCTCTATTATAAGCATTATATAGTGCCCTTTTTTATTTTTTCTTATTTCGTATGCAAGATCTCTTAATCCCCAATACTCTTGTTTTAATAGTTCGCCGCCATTTTCTTTAATAAGATTAGACAAACTTTCAGCAATTTTATTAATTTCTGCTGAAGCAACATCTTGCCTTACAATGAAAGTAGATTCATATATGGACATAAAAATTTTCTTTTTATTAATAATATTAAAAATAGTTTTATAGACAAAACATACATATTTTTTTGAGTTTTTCAAGAACTTATTTTATTGTTTGTGAAAAACTTGGTTTCGCTGGCTCTAATGCAATTCATATACAAGGAAAGTGATGTTTTTTCTTGAAATTTTATTAATTCTATAATAATATAACTAAACTATGGTAATGCAATTAAGATCTTATCATAAAACTCACTCAAACTTAACAAAAAACTATGGGAAAAAACTTTTTAAGCAACATATATGAAAGTATATTAAGTCTTACGTTTACAGAAAGCCCACTGTGTCAATATTTGAAAAAATATGTACTAGCACGCTCTGATGAACCTATGTCTGAAGATTTCCAAGAAGAATATATAGAATATTTAGATAATCATCCAGCAGAAATTAATCAAGCATGTGATCTGTTTGAAAATAAACCTTTACATTTTGCCTGGATGACAGCACAACCAGCCTTGGTTTTTCCACTGCTAGAAAGGGGAGCTAAATATGTCAATAACACACTAAGTTGTAATCCACGTATACAAGGATTTGAACCTCAACTAATGGCTGCTATTATTAATCGCCCTGGCAAATTGATGGAAACTATAGATCCTCAAAATTACATAACGTTAGAAAAAATAGTACAAAAACAAATAGTTGAAGATCCCGCAATTAACGCATCTTTCATTCATTCTTCAGATTTGCAAATGAGAGAAGGGCTAAAATTTTACAACTTTTTTAATAAACACGATATGGGGCAATTTGTAGAAAAATTCCAAACAGGCGCTACCACACGTAAAGAACCCAGTGCTTTTGGATTTGGAACAGTATATAAAGTTATTGGTGGTGATTGCGGTCCAAGTTGTACAATAGTAAGAAAAATGATGGCAGGAGAAGTAGATTGCAGTTGGTTTGATGATGCAACTGAAGAACTATAGAAAATTTTGACAATTTGCTAAGGCATTGACCCTGAATATCTATTTACTTAACTGCGCCAGTTTTAAACCCACTATTTCATCTTGATGCAAAAGTGATTATACATTAGACTTTCCTACAAATCACTTTAAAGCATATGGAATGCATTTAAACACTAAATCACTAGAGAAAGTTGCTTTTTGGTTAGCATTATTAATGCCTTTATCAATCTCTTTAGAGGTTTTTGTTATAGGGGAAGCTAATTTCATATTATTGATAATTCTAGGAGTAATCTATTTTTTTGCTGGCAAAAAATTCGAATTTCTACAAGAAAAGTGGGTAAAGGCCTTCTTCCTCTTATGGGGGTACATGTTACTCAGGAGTCTTTTCGCTGATGATGCGCTAATATCCTTAAAAAGAACATTGCCTTTTGGACAATTTATATTTTTTGTTTTTGCTATGCAGGCCCTAACCCAATATAAGGAAGCTGATCATAAAAAAATCTTTTACGTTTTAGCTATTGCTTTAGCATTTTTAGCAATCGATGGCTTTTTTCAATATTTCACTGGTAAAGATTTTTTATTCGGCAGGCCACTTGCTGACGAAGGAATCTACTACAGAATCACTGGCCCCTATAAAAAGAAGGTTTTTGGAGCAATTTTAGCAATTTTAAGTATGCCCGTTATTGCGATTACTTTTTTCTATTTCAGACAAAAAAAAACCATTTGTTACCTGTACTTACTACTGAGCATTTTGATCTATGCAGCTGTGATGCTAAGCGGAGAAAGAGCTGCATTGCTACAAATTACTTTTGGCACAGGGGTGATTTTACTGCTTTACTTACTTTATGAACGTAAGTCCTTCAGTTATCGCCAGCTCTATTTAGCATCTATAGTTTTAGTTTTAATCATAGCTGTAACTGCTTTTATATTTCAAAAATACTCTGCCGTGCTAACGAGGCAAGTTTATTCTGTTATCGATATAGCAAAGAATTTTAGCGATTCAGTATATGGTAGGTTATGGATTAGTGGAATAAAAATAGGCGCTGATAATCCTATATTTGGCGTGGGTGGCAATCACTTCAGTAGATATTGTTCGGTACTTCATAGTGAGATATGCACCTCTAGTCACCCTTGCAAACACCCACACAGTCTCTATATTGAATTTTTCGCTGAATATGGAATTATAGGCTTAGGTTTGTTCCTATATTTTATTTACTCAATCGCTGCTAAAATTTATGATTTTTATAAATCAAACAAACTCAATACCTTTCATAGTTTCCTCTTGCTAGGTGTTACAATAGCTTTAATACAAATATTATTACCATTACCATCCTCTACTTTTTCAAGAAGGTGGTTTGCTATTCCAATATGGTTTATGATTGGTTGGGCTATTTCCATAATTGAAATGCATCGCCATAGACAACATCGTTGATACCAACTACAAAACCAATTCTTGAAAAAAGCGGGATATACTGTTAGACTTATTCAATTCAGTGTTACATTAGTAAATTAAATGAACAAAAAATTTATTGCTTTATGTGTCTTAGATGGTTGGGGCTTAGCTCCTAAGGGAAAGTATAATGCAATCACGAATGCTAATCCTAAATTTTTCAATTATTTACTGAATAATTTCCCCACTTCTAAGCTACATACCTCAGGAAAACATATTGGATTACCAGAAGGACAAATGGGTAACTCTGAGGTAGGTCATATGACCCTTGGTAGTGGTAGAGTGATAAAGCAGGACTTACCACGGATTAATGATGCTATTCAATCTGGCGAAATCTTTCAAAACACTCACTTGTGGGCTTTAATAAATAAAATAGATAAAACAACAAATAGTTGTCATCTGGTAGGACTTGCTTCTGATGGAGCTGTTCATTCCCATATGGATCATATGTTGGCAATCAGTAAATTTTTAGCGGAACATGGTATCAAAGTAAATTTGCACTGGATCACTGATGGCAGGGATACCTCTCCAAATTCAGCAGCACAATATCTGAAAAAGATAGAAGATCAAATACAGTCCATACCTAATATATCAACTGCCACTATTGGAGGTAGATTCTATGCTATGGATCGAGACAAAAGATATGATCGCACTTCTATAGCTTATAATGTAATCACTCATGGTATTAACAAGAAATTCACTACCGCTAGCAATGCTGCTTTAGAATCTTATGTTAATAAAATTACGGATGAGTTTATAGAGCCACAGTCAGCTATTAATTATAGCGGCACAAAAAATGGGGATGCTTTGATATTTGTCAATTTTCGCGCTGATCGCATGAGGCAGTTGTGCAGCAGTATGATTGTGCCAGAATTTAATCACTTTCAAACAACGAAAAAAGACTATGCTGTAGTAATAACAATGGCTCCATATTCCGAAAAAATATCTAGATACGCTTCTAGTTTATTTAAACCATTAACTATAAAAAATAATTTTCCAGAAATTTTATCTCAAAATAATATCGCCCAGCTTAGAGCTACAGAAACTGAAAAATATGCTCATGTTTCATTTTTTTTCAATTCAGGAAAGGAGCAACCTTATCCACTAGAAAAAAGAATTTTAATCAACTCTCCAAAGATACGAAGCTATGACCTCAAACCTGAGATGTCTGCATATGAACTTACTGATCAGGTAGTTAGAGAAATTATGACAAATCAGTATCAGTTTTTATTGATTAATTACGCTAACACCGATATGGTTGGTCACACTGGTAATTATGCAGCAACATTGCAAGCGGTAAAAGCAGTCGATAATTGCTTGCAAAAGCTATCTAATGCAATTTATGAGATAAATGGCACTTTATTAGTAACTGCTGATCACGGTAATGCAGAGGATATGTTCAATAATGAAATATCATCAATTAATACTGCGCACACTACAAATCCAGTGCCTTTTATAGTTACAGGTAGAGAATATATGAAAAACAATATAAAGTTAAAAGATGGTACTTTGGCAGATATAGCTCCAACAATATTAAATTTATATGGTATAGAGACTCCAAAAGAGATGACAGGACAAAGCCTAATGGCAAAAATAAAAGAATTAGCATAGCAAAAAAATTGAACACACACTTAAAAAATTTTCTAGAAACATTGGCTTTGATAATACTAGCCATATTATTCAGATCAGTATTATATGAACCATATGTAGTACCCAGCTCTTCGATGGAGCCCAATTTACTTGTTGGAGATAGAATAATAGTGAAAAAATTTTCTTACGGTATTAGCAAATACTCATTTCCCCTTTCTCCTCCCATGTTTAAAGGTCGGATACTTGAATGGCAAAAGCCACAAAGAGGAGATATAGTTGTATTTGAAACAGATAGAGTTTATGTAAAAAGACTTATTGGCCTTCCTGGGGATACAATACAGATGCTTGAAGGCAAATTATACCTCAATGGAAAGGAAGTACCTCAAAGCCCTATTAAGCCCTTGACGTCTTTGCGGTATATAGAAAGTTTACCTAATGGAGTAAATTATATAGTATTGGATACCATTCTTAATTCTTATTACGATAATACCATTTTATATAGGGTGCCAGAAGGACATTATTTCTTCATGGGAGATAATCGTGATAATTCCAGTGACAGTAGAAGCCAATCTAGCATAGGATTTGTTCCATATGAAAATATACTAGGTAAAGTAGAAACCGTATTCTTCTCCTCTCCAGAAGTAAGGTGGTACCATCCTGCTTTTCTGTTTAGTCTCGATAAGGACAGATTTTTTAAATCACTAAATTAGAACTTCTATGCACCAAGAAATTTGTCAAAAAATTAAGTATAATTTTAAAAATCCATTACTGCTGGAAGAAGCCTTGACACATTCGAGTATGTCACAGATAAACAAATCTATAAAAAATTACGAACGTTTAGAATTTTTAGGCGATTCAGTATTGTCGCTTGTTATCACTGAAATACTTATCAAAGAATTCCCCTCTGAAACAGAAGGAGACCTGGCAAGACGCAGGGCTGTGCTTATAAGTGGCCTAAGTTTGTGTGATATAGCCAATAAGCTAAATTTATCTCAGTATATCAGAGTGTCTGCTGGCGAAGAAAATATAGGAGGAAGAGAAAGTCCCCAAATACTAGAAGATGTATTAGAATCTTTGATCGGAGCTATATACATGGATGGGGGATTAAAACCATGTGTGGAATTTATAACTGAGCATTGGTACAGTATAATCAAGAATGAAAAAACTCCACCCATTGATGCAAAAACTTATTTACAAGAATGGACACAAGAAAAAGAACTGGGCTTACCAAAGTATAAAGTAATAGAAAGAACTGGGCCTGCTCATTCTCCTGTGTTCTTAGTGGAAGTTTTAGTAAAAACAATGCCGATATTTAAAGCATCAGCGGCTTCAAAAAGAACAGCAGAAAAACAAGCGGCGCAAGCAATGATAGATTATATAAAGGAAAATAATGCAAAAGACTAATTGGGTAGCATTCGTTGGTCTGCCAAATGTAGGAAAATCTACATTGGTGAATCAGTTAGTGGGGGAAAAGGTATCTATCGTTACCCCGAAAGCACAAACCACCAGACATTCATTAAAGGGAATTAAAGTTGAGGGCGACACGCAATTAATCTTTATTGATACTCCAGGAATTTTTGAAGCCCGAACCGCAGTAGAAAAACTCATGGTGAAGTTAGCATGGCGAAAAATGGGGGAAGCAAATGAAATATGCGTAATGGTTGATTCCAAAAAAGCATTGGATAAGAGAACTCGTCAATTACTAAGCCAACTAGATCAAAAGAAGTTAGTCTATAATTTAGTAATTAATAAAATCGATAAAATTTCAAAACCAGAATTACTAAGTATTGCTACAGAGTTAAATAAGTTATGCCACTTTAAAAATACTTTTATGATTTCTGCATTGAAAAATAGCGGTGTAGATGTGCTATTCAAATATTTTATGAAAACAGCAAAAGAAGGTCCTTGGTTCTTTGCTAAAGATGAAATCACAAACGCTCCGCTTTACTTTATGGCCGCAGAAATAGTGCGAGAGAAAATATTTTTCAATACCCACCAAGAACTTCCTTATAACACATGTGTAGAAACAATGCATTGGGAAGAAAAGGAGAATATAACCGTGATAAATGTGAGCCTTATAGTGAAGAACATAAGCCACAAAAAAATCATTATTGGTAAACAAGGAGCTTTGCTTAAAAAAATAGGAACACACTCGAGGAAAGAAATTGAAAAGCTGCTAGAAAAAAAAGTATTTCTCAGCCTTCATGTGAAAGTTTCGCCATTGGATAATCACAGAGCAGCTAAAAATTTATCATCCTATTAACGTGCAATAAATCACAAATGCGAAAAGTGTAACAAAAAAAATAATGGCTGATGCTATCTTGCACATCAACAAGAACTATCATTTTTGCAGAGCTCTATATGCTCAGGATCAGAATTTTCTAAAGAATCTGAATAGTCTGTTAAAGCAACTTTAAATATATACTCAATTTCCTTCAAGAAAATCTGTTACACACATTTCAAACGTTTTTCCAGCTATTTCAGAAAAACCATTGCCATGTTTTAAAGCTTCACAATTATTAATATGCTCCGCTCTCATATGTTCACTTTGAGGAAAAATATATTTCTTACAATATGTTTCTAGTGGGTGAAAATATTTAAGCCTAGTATATGTGGATATATCTTTATCCATGTGTATTTCAGTAAATTTCGCCATAGCTTCAGTATCAAAGGAATCTTCTGGATAACAATAAGGCACTGTTAAAGCATGTTCAAAAAGTTTTATTTCTTCTTCATTTAATGATAAAATTCTTGCTGTATTTGCAAGGTTTTTAACTGTTTCCCGTACAGTCTCCTTTATAGAGACTGTTCTAGAATTACTATCTACTTCTTCTACAGTCTCCTTTATAAAAAGGAAGCTTCTAAATGTTTCCCACGCACTCTTCTTTATAGGTATACCTATTCTGATTGCAATATTTGCATAAGACTCATTAACAGCTATTTCCCAATCTTTTTTCATGTTTTCATTTAAACTAGAATAAGGACGCGCATAATTACTAAATAAGATTTCCATTGCAAAGTGGGTAAATTCATGTGCAACGATTGAAATGTTATGAAAGTTGATAACAAGTACATTATATTTTAGCGAATAATGTCCTGAATTTTTTCTACTTACTTCTTCTATTATAGAAAAATCAACTAACGTTGAGTCACCTTCAGGATCAACAATTTTAAAAGGTTCAGTTGTAGTACAAATAGAAAAATCTGCTACTAAACTTCCTGCTGGTGGTGTAATGCCACAATACCTTACTACTGGCATAGTTGCTTCTTGTGCTAAGCTTAGTACCGATGCTGTCATAATTTTATAGCAAAACGGATTAGCTTTTATAAGTGCAATTGCTTCATGAAAGAAAAAAGTAGTTGATTGCGGATGCGCACTATATGTTCTTGATAAAATTAAATCAACAGCTGTTATTTTCGTGGAACATTCATGTACAGGCGTTACATCTTGCTCAAAAATAGGGTACACTTTATGAAAGCCAGCCTCAAATCTTGTTTGTTCAGCTTCTTGTCTTCTTGGACTATTAAAAAACAAATTCTCGAGTTTTTGAAGTTTTTCTTTTTTTAGATTCTCTTCTATTTTTTCAAATTGGATATTAATTCCATAATATTGTTGATTCAAAATTTGGATGTTATCCTTCTCCTCGTAGGAAATATCACTCTCTTTCTTACAAGAAAATTCTAAGTAACCCAAATCATCAAATTTCTCCTTTGGTAATACATCTATCGGAAAAACACTTAAAGGTGAGTATAAAACCTCTGTATTATTATCTGCTGTCCCTAAACATATCTTATTTAAAGAAAAAGTTTGCACTTGATGATAACTGTTTTCATACCTATGATTTAAGTGTAATTGCACGTTTTTAGACGGTTTTAAACTAGCTTGTACTTCTATAAAAACACTACTAACTTGATAGTATACCTCAAGAGTCTCTTCACTCTCCCTTTTTAAAACTCCTCTATATAACTTTTGTTTTTTTGTTATTAATTGCGACATTAAATCAGTCCTATTTATTTTAAAGCAATAAGGTTAACTTGCTTCTTTAGCGAGTGTTTTTACAAGGTGATTAACTGCGTCTTGATAGACAGAATTTTCTATTCTCATAAAATTCCTTGATACTTCTATGCACATTCTTTGGTGATTAGTTCTCATTTCTGGAGCAGAAGTTGCATCTACGCTTTCATAAAAGTATTCTATAGATTTATTAAGCACCTTTGCTATAAGCATCAAACGTCCTGCGGATATTCTATTAGTGCCTTTTTCATATTTTTGACATTGTTGATGAGTTACGCCTACTTTCTGTCCCAACTCTTGTCTAGACATACCACGAGCCAAACGTAATTCATATATTTTGTTCCCTATATATTTATCAATAATGTCTATATTATTGTTTTTTCTTGCCATTACAACCTCCAAGCATTGCTTTATATGGAAAGGATTAACATATTTTAACAGAGAAAGCAAACTTTTTTTATAAATTGCAGTGGTTCTGTAATAATTTAAAACATATTAGGTCTTGTTCACAATTTATTTTTTGCAATTACATAGAATTACAATAGAAGGTATTATTGCTACAAACGAATAGCGGTATTATAAAAATAGTGATGCTGAAGATAATATAGTTAGGCATAAGACTATGCTTCTCACTAAAATAGAATTAAACTTACGTGTATATAATTAAAATGGGGATTATATGGTTAAAGCAGTAGTAGTCGAGCAACACGGTGGTCCTGAAGTGCTACAAATCAAAGAAGTTGATATTAAGAAACCTGGTTCGGGAGAGGTGCTAATAAAGCAAACTGCAATAGGGTTAAATTTTATGGACATACGGCAAAGAGCAGGAAGCTTTCCTGTTGAATCGCCACCATTTGTTGTTGGTAGTGAAGCTTGCGGAGTTGTAGAAGAAGTAGGAAGCGATGTTCCAGAATTTAGAAAAGGTGACAGAGTAGCGTATGCTACGACCATTACAGGAGCTTATACCGAAGCTAGAGTTATAAATCACAATTATTTGGTACCTGTGCCAGATTATATCAGTGATGAAGTAGCAGCGTCGTTGATGTTAAAAGGCATGACAGCTTTTTATTTACTACGTAGAACTTTTTTTATTTCCGAGAAGCATACTATTTTAGTCCATGCCGCAGCTGGAGGAGTAGGGCAGCTGCTTTGTAAATTAGCTAAGCATTTTGGAGGAAATGTAATAGCTACTGTAGGTTCAGAAGAAAAAAAACCAATTGTGCGCTCTTTAGGCATCGATAAGGTTATCAATTACAATAAAAATTTTGTAAAACTAGTAGAAAAATATACTGATGGCAAAGGGGTTCACGTAGTATATGACTCCATAGGAAAAGATACCTTTAATAGGTCGTTAAATTGTTTGGCTGAGTTTGGCTTAATGGTAAACTACGGGTGGTCCTCAGGAGAAGCGCAACCATTACAATTGTCTAAATTATTAAAAAAATCATTATTTGTAACTCGACCTAGCTTATTTACATATACACAATTTAGAGAAGAATTATTATTAAATTCAAATGAAGTATTTACTCTTGCACAGCAAAAGGTCATTACACCTAATATTTTCAAAAAATATAAGTTATCAGAAGTAGCTGAAGCACATGAAGATTTAGAGAATAAAAAGACTACAGGTCAGAGTATAATTAGTATTAAAACCTGACTACCAAATAGATATTAGTTTTGTATTTCATTTTTTTGTTTGTTATTATTGTATATCATAAAATCTTAAGTTATTAAAAATTAAACTTATACAATAGGGAGGTTGGTTATGCCTAAATTTCAATTTTTTATATTAAAGCTAGTTTTAGTTATAGTTTTATTTGTTGGTGAAAGCGTTTCTAAAGAAAAAGATTGTGCAGTTACTAGAACTATTTTTGAAATTGGATCAGGCAGCACTAAAGCTAAAAAAGCTAAAATAAATACTTGTGATGGTAAGTTAATCTCAGTTTTTAAAAAGTCTTCCAAAATATTGCCAATACAAGATGATATAGAAAAATCTTCTAATAAAACCATGTTATCTAAAAAAATGATGGATAAGATTGTATCTATTGTAACTGAATTAGAAAAAGATTTAGATGTAGATTGTAATAAAGAAAAATGTATTGCTGTAGGAACCGCCGCTCTAAGGGAAGCTAGTAATTCTAGAGATGTAACCGAGATATTAAAAAACAAAAAAAACATAACTACTTATTTAATCTCTCAAGAAGAAGAGGGAACCTTAGGTTATTTAAGCGTATTAGCTAATTTAAAAGATAATATATCAAAAGAAAATCTCTTGGTACTGGATGTAGGAGGAGGTAGCACTCAATTAACATATAATTCAAAAAACCTAATGAAAACAGTTAACATAAAAATAGGATCTCAAACATTTAAAACTATGGTAATAGAATTTGTAAAAGGTTATAACCTATCTGATGTTAATACTCCCAACCCTTTAACAAAAGAAGAAGTAAGACTAACAAAGCGCCTTGCTGATAAAAGCATAGGACAGCTTCTTGTAAGCTCTCCAACTGTCAGACAATTCTTAAAAAACAAGGATATGAACGTGATAGCTATAGGTAATTTTTTTAATAAAATGATACCGTATATTCTTAATAAATCGCACATGGATACACTAAAAAAAAGTGATATAGAGGCAGAGATCAAAAAATTAAGCGGTCAGTGTGATTATTATATGAAACAAAAGTACAAAAAAGTAAATAGTCTATATACTCCGGAGATACTTACTAATTTAATATTAGTAGACTCTACTATGAGTGCCTTATCCATAAAAGACATAGAGTTAATTGATATAGATAATAATGATGGGATTTTGATCTCAGAAAAATACTGGAACTAATTTATTGCATATTCAGAAGTCATTATACTTCAAAAAATTAGAGAAAATGGAAATTAATGTATTCTATATCGATAAGAATAAACAAATTATCTGACACTAAAAACTTAGCAAAAACCATTGCTTCTTTTTGTCAAGTAGGAGAAGTATTATTATTAAAAGGAGATTTGGGAGCAGGCAAAACCACTTTTTCTAAATACTTTATTCAAAAACTTTCTACTGTTAAAGAAGTAACTAGCCCTACATTTAATATTGTGAATATTTATGAGGGGAAAAATTTTCCTATTTATCATTACGATTTATACCGTTTAAAATCAAAAGAAGAATTATATGAGTTGGGAATAGAGGAGGCGTTTAAAATTGGTATAACTCTAATAGAGTGGCCGGAATATGTAGAAAATATTATACTAGATGATCAAATTATTATATACTTTAAGCATAATACAAAAACACAACAAAGAGTTGCTGAGATTTCTCTTTGTGGAAGGGTTACTAAGTACAAAAATTTATTAGAGAAGCATTTAAAGAATGAAATTGAAAAATAAAAATTCAGCTAAAGATGATTTTCTTAGGAAACACATCTCTACAAAATTTTCAATAAAGGCCTTGCCCAACGACGCATCTTTTCGCGTTTATGAAAGAATAACCACACCTAAACAAAGCTTTATACTTATGGATTCTTCATTAGAGATGAAATCTGTAGAGTCTTTTATCAAAGTAGGAAAATTTTTAAATAAAAATAATTATTCATCACCAAAAATCATTGCAGAAGATAAGAAAGCTGGATTCATTCTTTTAGAAGATTTAGGAAATACAACATATACAAAAAAACTCCAAGAGAGCACCGATATACAAACTGAATATAATTTATATAAAAATGCGGTTGATGTGCTCATAAGTTTACATCAATTACAAAAAAAGATTGATCTCGTGGAATATAGCAAAGAGCTATTAATGGGAGAAGCATTACTTCTTGTTGATTATTATATGAAAATTCTTCACGACCACGATTTATCTAAGGATCTCAGGGACGAGTATATCGCTGCATGGGGTAAGGTTTTTGATTGCATATATTATAAAAATTCGTGTTTAGTTTTACGAGACTATCATGTTGACAACCTTATGTGCTTAGACGATAGAACAGGAATGCAAAATGTAGGCTTACTTGATTTTCAAGATGCAGTTATTGGTTCATACGCTTATGATCTTGTCTCTTTATTTGAGGATGCAAGGCGAGACGTATCGCAGGATGTTGTATCTCAGATTACCGCATATTATCTGAATAATATGCCTATGATAGATAATAAAAAATTACTTGCTGATTACGCAATATTTGGCGTACAAAGAAGCTGTAAAATTATCGGTATTTTTGCCCGAAAAGCAATAAGAGATAATGACAACAGATATTTAAAGCATTTACCAAGAACATGGTTATATGTTAAAAATAACATCAACAACCCTCTTCTTGAACCAATAAAGAATTGGTTTTCTAAGGTTGACATTCCAATAATGCGAGATGCAATTGAGAATTAAACAAGCATTTATATTAGCTGCAGGTCTTGGCAAACGCATGCAACCTGTTACCAATACTATACCAAAGCCAATGATTGAAATAAAAGGACAATCGTTGATTACTAGAACGATAGATCTTTTAAAAGAGTGTGGTATTCAGAAGATAGTCATAAATAGTTTTCATAAAGCAGATATGTTGAAACAACATATCTCAACGCATATTAAGCAAACTAACCCAGGAATAAAGATAAAGGTAATAGAGGAAGAAGACTTACTAGAAACTGGCGGAGGAATAGTCAATGCTTTGCAGTATATGGCTAACGAGCCGTTTTTTGTCGTCAATAGCGATTCATTATGGATCAGTTCAGAGAATGTTTTTGCATACCTAATGCGACTTTGGGACTCTAAAATGCATAGTTTATTCTTGCTTCAAAAAACAGAAGAAGCTGTGGGCTACGATCACAAAGGGGACTTTGATCTAGACCAAAACAACATGCTAATTCGTCCTACTGAATATGAGAAATTGCCCTATGCTTATGCAGGTGTGCATATAACAAAACCTGAAAATTTTGCGGGACTTAAAAAAGAAAGATGTAAATTAATGGATATTTACGATAAACACAAAAAAAAAGATACCTATCAAAACATTCACGGGGTAGTTTTTAATGGATCGTGGTTTCATGTTGGAACTGAAGACTCTATAAAAAACACAGAAACTCTTCTAGCAACGCTATATAAAAAAACTCTATAGACTCTTAATTTTGCAGTCTATTTGCCCCCTTCTAGTAGACCTCCCAATTTTGATGCTTGTTCAAAGCTAGAGTCTAAGACAAACCTAATTTCAGGCATATAACGTAACTTTACTCGTTTTGCAAGAGCATACCTAATCTGCGGTGCAAGTGATTTTATTGCAACCATGAAGTCCTCATTGTTCAAAGCTCCACCAATCATTGGCAACAAAAAAACCTTTGCTATTTTTAGATCAGGAGTCATCTTTACTTCTGAAATAATGATCGAAACTTTTTCTAAATAAGGATCATGAATACTATATCTAACAACATCGCTTAGGGCTCTTTTTACTGTTTCACCAACTTTAAGCTGTCTGCTAGATGCGGTCTTATTAGAATTGTGTGTTTTCATATTATTACGTGTATAACATGCATCTTTTTAATTACGACGCACTAATTTTTTCACTATAAAATCTCTCGCTTTTTCTCAATAACTTCATAAGCTTCGATTGCATCTCCTTCTTTTATATCATCATAGCGTTCAAAAGCTACACCACATTCATAACCATGTGTTACTTCCTTCGCATCCTCTTTGAATCTCTTTAAAGTCTTAAGCTTACCTTCGTGAATAACGATATCATCACGAATTAGTCTTACACCTGCACCACGCTTTATCACACCATCTGTAACAAAGGAACCACCTACTTTCCCCACTTTAGATACATTAAATACTTGTCTTATCTCAGCTTTGCCTAAATACTTTTCAGTTTTGAGCGGCTCTAGCATACCACTCATTATGCGCTTGGCGTCGTCAATTAATTCATAAATTATCGAGTAATATCTAATATCAATATTTTCTTTTTCAGCCAATAATTTTGCATTAGGATGCGCCCTTGTATTAAATGCAAATATTATTGCTTTAGAAGCTTTTGCAAGAGTTACATCAGATTCAGTAATACCACCTATAGCTTTATGCAAAATATTAATATCAATCTCTTCGCCTTCAATTTTATTTAAACTACCACTAATTGCCTCTATTGATCCTTGAACATCACCTTTGATAATCACAGGTAAAACCTTGTGAGCTTGTCCTTGATTAGAGGCTTGCATAAATAGTTCCTCTAAAGCACCCCTGGATTTTGTAACATTTTTTTGTTTCTTCGCCTTTTCTTTACGGTATTCACAAATTTCTTTTGCTTGCTTTTCTGAATCTACCACAGCAAAATTATCACCCGCATCTGGAGTAACATCTAGCCCCGTCACCTCAACTGGTATAGAAGGAGTTACTATATCTAAATACCTATTACGATCATTGACCATGGTCTTAGCTTTTCCAAATCCAGCCCCTGCAACTATTATATCTCCTTTTTTCAATCTACCCTTTTGAACCAATAAGGTAGCTATTACCCCTTTGGACTTATCCATCCGAGATTCTATAACAACACCTCTTGCCTTTCCTTTGTCAATTGTCTTTAACTCTAAAAGCTCTGCTTGTAATAATATTGCTTCTTCTAATTTTTCCAAATTTAGTTTTTGCAATGCAGACACTTCAACTGTCATAACATCACCACCCATGGATTCTGCTATTAAGTCATAACTTAATAATTCAGCGCTAACCTTGCTTGGATCAGCTCCTTCTTTGTCTATCTTATTAATGGCTACAATAATTGGTACTTTTGCTGCTTTAGCATGATTTATAGCTTCTACAGTCTGTTCCTTTATACCATCATCAGCTGCAACAACTAAAACTACAATATCAGTAATATTTACTCCTCGTAATCTCATGCTAGTAAAAGCTTCATGGCCTGGTGTATCAATGAAGGTGATATTTTCTCCATTTCCAAGCGTAACTTGATAAGCTCCTATATGCTGAGTGATACCACCTGCTTCTCCAGAGATAACGTCAGTTTCTCTAAGAGCATCCAGCAACGAGGTTTTTCCATGATCAACATGACCAACAATAGTAACAATGGGAGAGCGCTTAACAAGTTTGCTCTCATCTATTTCTTCGTCCTCTATAAGAATATTCTCCACATCTGCTTCAGTTATTCTTTTAACCTTGTGCCCTAATTCATGAATAACAATTTCTGCGGTATCAGCATCTATAGTTTGACTAAGTGTAGTCATGATGCCTAATTTCATCAATTCTTTGATAACATCAGTTCCTTTTTCAGACATACGAGAAGCAAGATCTGCTACTACAATAACTTCTGGTAATATAACTTCTCTTATTTGTTTTTCACGAGATTGTTCGCCTTGTTGTAGCTTCCTTGCCTTTTCTCGGGCACGTTTAATAGAAGCAAAGCTCCTTTTTTCCCGTTCTTCCTCAGGACCTACATTTTGTACTAAAACTTTATTTGAACCACGTCTGCGTTCTGAATCATAGCGTGATTTTAGAGGGGATTTAACTCCTAACTTACCTTTAAATTTAGTTTTATCTTCCTTATCACTTTCTTTAAAAGTACCTTTATCCTTTGCTTTATTAGTAAATTTTTTATCAGGCTCCGAGGTTACAGGCGTATCTTTCTGAATTTCCTCTTCAACAACTTTCTCTACTTCCACAACAGGCTTCTTGCTCTCTTCGATTTTTGCTAGCTCTGCGCTGGCCTTTTTCTGTTCTAGCTGTTGTTTATTTTTTTTCACAAGATCAATTACATGATCTACTTCTTTATCTTTTGTACTTTCTGTGCTTTCCTTAAGCTTCTGCAAAGCCCCAAGATTAAAGGGGTGGCGCCTTTTCTTTTTTACAACCTCTACTGTAACTCCTTTACTAAATCTACTCATATCCTTTAGTATAAGTTAGTGAATACCGTCTTTTCTAAGCTTGCGCTTTAGCTTTTTCTATAAGATCATTTAAATATTTATCTTCTAGTCCGCTATCAGGTAGAATTTCTTTAAATTCTTCTATGGAAATTTCAGCCAAATCTTCAAAGTTTTTAATCCCGGCATTAGCAAGTATTAATACTTTATCCATTGCCATCAACTCTTGAAATAATTTGAGCATCTCTTTATCCATGCCGAGTGTTTTAAGCTCTTTGAAAATATTTTTATCTCTCTCAGCTACTACTTTTTTAGCTCTCGACACTAATTCCTTCGCTAGATCCGCGTCTATCCCTTCAATAGATTCCAGTTCTTCGTCAGAAGAATAGGCTATATCTTCAATATTAGCAAATCCTTCCGCAGCAAGCAGCTGTGCCAGAACTTCTTCAAGCCCAAGCTGAGCTATAAATGCTTCTGAAGAAGTATTAAATTCTTCGGTTCTACGCTTAGATTCTTCCTCTTCAGTTAAGACATCAATATTCCATCCGGTAATTTTTGAGGCCAATCTTACATTTTGTCCCCTTCTACCAATTGCAATGCTTAATTGATCGTTAGGAACAACAACCTCTATCTTTTTAGTGTCTTCGTCTATAATAACTTTCTCAACTTCTGCAGGTGTTAGCGCATTAACAACAAACTTTGCTGGATCTTCCACCCATTTTATTATGTCAATTTTTTCACCACATAATTCATTAATTACGGCTTGAATACGTGAACCTCTTACACCGACACAAGAACCAACCGGATCTATTCCAAAATCTGAAGTATAAACAGCTACTTTAGACCTCGCACCGGGCTCTCTCACAATTGCCTTAATTTCAATTATTCTGTCATAAATTTCAGGAACTTCTTGTGCAAAAAGTTTCGCCAAAAACTCATTATGAGTTCGCGATAAAATAATTTGCTGCCCTTTTATATCGTTTTTCACCTCTTCTATATAGGCTCTAACCCTTTCATTAACCTTAAAGATCTCTCCTCTAATTAGACTATTACGCCTAATGATCCCCTCACCTCTGCTCAAATCCAGTATAACATTGCCAAATTCGATTCTTTTGACTGTACCATTGACAATTTCTCCAACCTTATCTTTGAACTCTTCATACTGTTTTTCTTTTTCGGCTTCTCTTACCTTCTGGATAATAACTTGCTTCGCAGACTGAGCAGAAACTCTTGCCAGATCTATTGGAGGCAAGGACTCTTCTATGATATCACCGATTTCAGCATCGCTTTTTTTTAGTTTTGCGTCTTGTAAAAGAATCTCTATATGTGGATCTTCTAGGGTTTCTACCACTTCTCTTACACGAGTAATTTTAATTTCTCCAGTACTTTGATTAATTACAGCATTTATCTTGTTTTCCATGCCGTATTTTTTTTTGCTCGCAACTTGGATTGCCTGTTCCATAGCATGAAGCACCGCTTGCTTTCCTATTCCTTTATCACGCGCAACTGCTTCTGCTATCTGGATAATTTCAATATTATTTAATGTTTTTGGCATGTTTATAACCTATTTAAATAAACTATCACTCATTATTAAATTTGCAGAATCTATGTTACTATAGTCGATTTTTAATTCTACACCAGTCTGTAATTTCAATATAATAGTATTTTCTTCTATATTTAATATCTCACCTTTGAATTTCCGTATATCTTCTTGCGGATATTTTAATATCACCTTAACTTTCTTACCTTTGAATTTTATAAAATCCTCTAGCTTTACTAGGGGTCTATCAATTCCTGGGGAGCTAATTTCTAAATTATATCCCTCATTGATAGGAGCCTCAACATCTAAAATCGTTGAAACAATCTTGCTGACTTTGCTACAGTCATTGATAGTTACTTCTTGCCCATCTAGTCTATCAAGCATAATTTGCAAGGTGCTGTTCTTACCGCTACAATATTTTACTCGAACAATATCATAACCTAGATCTTTAATACTATCGGAAATTAATTTATTTACTTTTTCTTCAATCAACATATTCCTTGGGTATAATAAAAAAAGAGGCGGGAAAATCCCACCAAACTCTGCTAAGATTGATGTTTATACTACATAATCACAAAAATCGCAAGATAAATTTTAATTGTAGTAGTTCACAACATATGAGACTCTCAAGCAATTTGTCCCAAATACTCACTACTTTAGTAATGAAATCTACATTGTAAAATAATTATAGATTTGCTTTCTACCTTATATACTAACCTATGCTTTCTATCAATTCTACGTGACCAGCATTTTGAGAAATGATGTTTAAGAGGCTCCGGCTTTCCCTCTCCCTCAAAAGGAGTTTTTTGTATAACCTCTATTAGCTTGTATATTTTATTTAGCTTATTTTTGTCTTTTTTCTGCCAATATTTTAAATCTTCCAATGCATTAGGATCTATTTCTAATTTCATTATCCAGTTCTTTTATGTCTTTGAAAGTTGTTCTGTTTTTAGATGTTCTCTCTAATGCCTCGTGTAATCTCGACGCATTTTTAGGAGATGATAATAAATAATTTGTTTCTTCCAGAGATTCAAAGTCGCTCCTTGATAGGATAACCACATCTTCTCCTTTTTTTCTTTTTACTAAAATAGGAATATGACTACTACATACATCATCAAGCGTATGTTTTAAATTTTCTCTTAAATTACTGTATGAAATTGCATAGTTCATTTGTATACCTTTACTTGTACAGAATTATTGTACAACAACGCTCTTGTTTTGTCAATAAGTAACTTCTTCATTCAAATGCAGTTTGTTTTATGAGATCAGGCGGTTAAGTCAGGGTGATGATGGGAACACAGGGAAAAATAAAAGGCAACCCATAACATGTATGGATTGCCGCATTTCGCTTTTTATAACACCCGTTTTATCAAAAGGGGCCTTGGACGCCGCCCAACTGGGGTTGGTTTGGTTGAGCTGGCCCCCCAGCTTGACGGGCAACCGCGTTCGCATCACCTGTTGCTACTCCACCACGAGCCGTCGCCCCTCGAAATACAACATCTGCTTTGCTTCTTACACTCTCCGTCATCGCTCTACTACCACCTTGCGGCTGCTGCCACTGTTGCTGGGCTGCTGCTTGCTGTTGCTGTGGGGCTGCTGCTGCTTTAATCTTGCTTAAATCCTCTGCCATTTTATCTAAAGATGGCCTATTGCTATGTTCAGCTTCTTCACACATTTTAGCAGCTTTATTGAACTTTATTAAGCTATCATCATACTCTCTTGCAGCCTTTGTAACATCTTTTTCTAAAGAATGTACCTCTTTTTTTAACTCATTATATCTTTTGTTTGCTGCTTCTTCGGCTAATTCTCTATTTTCTGCTCTTGTTTTTTTGCGTCCACTAAAGCCATGACTTAAGGTTCTTCCCGCAGCCGCAACTCTTTGTATCCCCCTATTAACCATTCTGTCAAACCTAGTTTCTCCTTTTGCAGTTACTTTTCCTTTTTCAGATGTAACACTTTCCACTCTACCGTCTTTTCCTCTTCTTTCTATATTTACATCTAATCCTTCTTTCTCTAACCTTTCTAATTCTGCTTTTTTCTGGCTCAATGATAGTTCTTTCTGCGCCCTTTCTCCCTCTAATTTAGTTAGATTGTTAGTTACATCTTGTAATTTTGAAGCAGCAGTTTTTGCTAATTTCGTAGGATTTTCGGCATCACCAACAAGAGCACCATGTTTCTTACCCCCTAAAAAATGTTTTCCGCCACCCACACGAGTTCTTTCACTACCAAGTGCTTCTCCTTTGAGTTCAGCAAGATAACTTGCCATTTTATTTTGCTTTGCATCCATCGCATCTTCTGTAAATCTTCTTTGTTCAAGAGGGGATTTTCCTGCAAAGTGTTTCCTTTTAGCTTGTTGTTGCCCTTCCGGTGAGAGGGATAAATACGGTTGACGAGTACCATCTGAAAGATCTATGCTCTTACCTTTTAGATCTTTCTCCAATTTTTCATCTATAGCAACTTGTTGTAATGCTGCGTGTGAAGGATGGCTTGGTTCAAATGAAGCTTCAATTTCTTTTACATCTGCTGCTATTTGTTTGTGTCTTTCTGTCTTCAGCCTACTTTCTTCTTGAGCAAGGGCTGTTATTCTACTAGCATCAGCTACAACAGCTTGTTTTTCTTCAGGAGTTCTTGCTTGTCCTAATCTTTTTTCTATTCCTGGAGCTTTATTTCCTTCGAAGGCTCCTGCCATTCTTGAGCCATCACCGCGTGGACCGAAACTCTCTCCACGAACTGTCATTCTTCCTGATATTCTTCCGGTATTAGGAGTTACTTTTTCTATTTCCTCTCTAAGGCTTTGTTCTCTTTTTGCCTCTGGCATTCTTTGCAACCCTTCTACTGTTAATGCTGGTGTTGCTGGTGCTGCCCCTTGTTGCTGGGCTGCTTGCTGTTGCTGTTGCTGCTGTAGTTGAGCTTGTTGTTGCTGTTGTTGGGCTGCTTGCTGTTGCTGCTGTAGTTGAGCTTGTTGTTGCTGTTGTTGGGCTGCTTGCTGTTGCTGCTGTAGTTGAGCTTGCTGGGCTGCTTGCTGTTGCTGTTGAGCTGCATAGGATGCATTAGGCCTTTCCAGTCCTGGTACGGCTGGTGCCGGCTGACTTGGTGGTGGTCCTGGTACGGCTGGTGCCGGCTGACTTGGTGGTGGTCCTGGTACGGCTGGTGCCGGCTGACTTGGTGGTGGTCCTGGTACTGGTTGCTGTTGAGCTGCATAGGATGCATTAGGCTTTTCTGCTGATGCTGCGGGGCCAAGCTTTTCATCATAGTAGTCTCGTGCTAGATCTTCTCCAGCGGCAGCGGGGCTTACTGGGGCGCTAGCTCTTTGAGCTAGGGCTTTGTTAGCATCACCATATGGCGTTTTCCCCCACTCTTTATCACCCACCCCTTGGGTTGTGTTCATTGTGTGCAGCATTCTCTGACGATCCCTCCCCTCAGTCACTGGAATCCACTCGCCTCTCGCGTCATCATGTGTTGTAAGTTCCCCGTCGTAAGACAATCTTTGAAACCACTGTTTCCCGGTAGGATCCCAATATACTTTCTTTCGTGACATAATCTTCACCTTAATTTATTAATTACAACTTCCATTTTAACTAAAAAAGGTTAACAACTCATTAACAAGGCTAAATATTTTTTGGTACTATGCTTCTAACACCAATACCCCACGCTGTCACTCACCGATTAAGTAATGAAAAACTATTGCTTTTAGAAATTAATTTGACTGTAGCACTTGGTATAAAACGAACAAAGCTTTATGCCGCTTATAGGTCAAGCCTCATATGGTGAATGGAAACATTATGTGAGAACCGTGACGTACAAACTCCTCAACAAATCCTAAAACCCTTTAAAATTTAAGAGCCGAGATTTGCAAGGCAAATTCATCAATAATGGAGGTATATAATTGTTTTTTAAAATCAACAATTAATTTTGGTAAGTCTCTTAAATCTACCCATTTCCACTTTTCGAATTCTGGAACATGGATATTAACATTGATTTCGTCTTCTTGGCCTAGAAATTTAAACAACAGCCATTTTTGCTTCTGCCCCCTGTATTTACCATCCCATAGCTTGTCTACAAGAAATTCCGGAACATCATAATAAAACCATCTGCCGCTTTCTGATATAATGTTAACGCTCGTGATATTGGTTTCTTCCTGCAGTTCTCTTAGAGCAGCCTCTCTTATAGTTTCATCCTCATTTATTCCTCCCTGAGGCATTTGCCATGTATCGGTTCGAGTGTCAATTCTTTTGCCAACAAATACCTGTTTGTTCTTGTTGACAATCATCATCCCTACGCCCCGTCTGTATGGCAATTTTGTATACGTAGGAATTAAAATGTCATCGTGCATTCTTTGTCCCCGCTCTTCCTTCTATTAAATCTCTTATTTCAACAATTTCGATGTTTTCTTTTTTCATCTCATTATTCCACTTTTGTAACGCCTTGAGTACAGCGTCGTTAGCCTTTAATACTCCTATAGCTTTTCCATTTTTAACAGCTATAGACTCTAGTTTTTGCAAGTTTTCAAGCGCTATAAACTCGTCTTTGGTCGTTATGTTTAAATCGCATGAATTAACAGCAAATGATAGATCTCCATAAGGCTCTAATACAGAGGTCTTATTATTAACACCATATATCAAAACAGAGTTTAGTGCATATATTTTTTTAACTAAAGCTTCTAATCCTTCTCTATCATTTAAAAACTCTTCGTTTTCACCCATATTGTAAAAACCCGTGCTTCCTGCCGCTTTATTGTAGAGTTTTTCTACTCTCGTTACAATTTCATTTGTTGACATTCCTTTATACAGATCTAACTCTCCATCGTGCTTTTCGTGAGTTACTAACAATGGTAATTTTATTAAATAAGATATATGTTTTTGCTGTGACATTGCTACATTGTCTTCAAAACTTTTATTATATGGAGACAAGCAAAAAGAAATATTTCGTGGCAATAAATCTACTATTTTATAGGCTTCTAGGGTTTCGTTATCCTCTATCAAAATAGAGATATAAGATTTTTTACTTACAGGAGTTGGCGGTGAGGAAACTGGTTTATTTAAATTTAAAGTAAAAGTAACTTTTTGATTGGAAAACTCCTTTAGTTGACCTTTTTCATTAATATGCAAAAGTTCAAAAAAAACGAAAGATACCCATGCGGCAATAAAAATAAGGGCTGCCAATCCCATTAAAAAAGAACCTAGTTTTCTTTTAGTCATATCCTACCAATTTTAAATGTTCTGGTGTTTTATTTTGATTATATATATTTATTCCCTTAATCAAATCTACCGCTCTTATTAACATAAAATCTCCCTTATAAAGAGGAGCTTTCTTTGAGCTATCCTGGTTAGTTAATAAAATTTTTCTTTTGATTTTTTCCAAAACGTTAGCTTTATTGCTTTTCTTAACATTAATATCTTTTTCTAGATGTCCTTGTATATCTTCTTCTCTAAAGCCACGACCTTCTCTATATTTTTTTATCTCTATATCCTCAATCGCGATATCAGGGATGACTCCCTCCAATTGGATAGACTTGCCTGAGGGTGTATAATATAAAGATGTAGTTAAGCTTATAGCCTTATCTTTATCTATATCAATAATAGTTTGTACAGACCCCTTTCCAAAAGATTTAGTGCCTAAAATCGCTGCTTTTTTATTATCTTGCAGAGCTCCTGCAACAATTTCTGCTGCCGAAGCGGTACCATTGTTTATTAATACCACAGTAGGAGTATTTGTTACTTTAAATGCCTTTGGGTCTACAGCATAGGTTACTATATTAGTATCATTTTTACCTTTAGTGTATACCACATCTCCTTTATCAAGGAACATTGACGAAACCTTAACTGATTGATCAAGAAGCCCTCCTGGATTATTTCTTAAATCTAGAATTATACCCTTGAGATCTTTATTAGTGCTTAGTGTTTTTTTCAACTCCTCTTCAAGGAGCTTTGCCGTATTGCCATAAAAATAACTGATTCTCACGTATAGAATATCTTTTTCTATTATTGATGTTTTTATTGAGTGTATTTTTATTTTTTCACGATGAAGATTATATTCTATTGGAGTAGTGTTTTCTTCTCTTAAAATTGTAAGCTTTATAGGAGTTTTTGGCTTCCCTCTTATTTTTTGCACAACCTCACGAGTAGATAATCCATAAATACTTTCATCGTCTATAGAAACAATATAATCACCAGCCTGTATCCCTGCTCTATGCGCGGATCCTTCGTCTATTGGAGTTACAACTCTGGTCAAACCATTATCTGAAGTTACCTCTATTCCAACTCCCTCAAACTCTCCCGAGCTATGCATAGCAAGTTCTGCGGTTTCATCTTTATTAAGATAGGTTGAATGAGGGTCTAACGAGGCAAGCATTCCATTTACTGCAGCCTCTGCTAATTTAGCATCTGAAACCGGGGTTACGTATTCTTCTTTAATAACCCGCATAGTATCAATTACAGACCTAACCGATTCCTCCGAAATATCATTGGAAGAAGAGGGGTGTTCAAAGCTTGTTCTCTCTGCTTTTGCCATAACAAAGGAAGAATAAACAATAACCCATAATATTATTAAAAATCTGTTATACATCTATGTTTTTCCTTAAATAATGCCAGCTTAATTTATTATAAATAAAATCCATCCTTCTCTTTAATATTTTTAACATAAAAATTTTTATTATATAACCTCTATCTTTTACATATCTAATTTACGAAGAGTTTTATCCCAATAATGAGGCTTAAATAATAGCTGATAAATAGCTATAAAAAAAGCCACTGAGTGCAAAAAATAATAAAATGGAGATAATATTACGCTACTACTCATATTGCGCCATCTGTTTTTTACAACTACATACCTTGCAAAAAATAGAGATACGATAACCCAGAGTAGACAAATTAGTATAGTTGTTAATTTCATAACATATACAAACGCTGTATCGGCTGAAAGAAAAAAAACGACAGGTAACAGTATCTGAAAAAAATAGGATACTATAGGAATTATAAGGAAAAAGTGAAATCCCAACATCCCTCTTCTATTAAAGTGCTTTTTAAAATTATTGACGGTACGCAAATGCACTATATAAGTTTGCATATGCCCCTTAATCCATCTAGCCCTCTGTAAAAGCCAAACCTTTACACTAATTGGAGACTCTTCCATAGTAAAAGAATTTAATATTTTTGTACGGTAACCTTGTTTCGCCAACCTATATCCAAGGTCTGCATCCTCTGTTACATTATAAGGATCCCAACCCTTGAATTCACGCAATTTATTTAGCTTAAAATGATTACTGCTCCCCCCTAAAGGAATGGGTATATTAAGCCTCTCTAGTCCCCTTAAGAAGAAATCAAACCAAATAGAAAATTCTATTGAAAACAAAGCAGAAAGCATATTATCTTTACGATTATAATAGTTCAAACAAGCCTGCAAACAAACTACTTTTTCCGGGCTTTGACGAAAAAGAGATACGGCCTTTAGTAGCTGATCCGGATCGGGCCTATCCTCTGCGTCATATATGGTTAGATATGTACTGCTCCTAGCAAATTTTAATGCGTATGAACAAGCCTTAGGCTTTGTCTTGGGGTAGCTTCTGGGAACACAGATTATCCTAAAGAAATTTTCTTTATTCTGCCTGTTTAAAAATCTTATGGTCTGTTTGTCAAATTGTTCAACTATTATGATTACATCTAATTTTTCTTTAGGATAGTTTAGTTTTTTTATATTGCTTAATAAACCAGGGATAGAAGAGCTTTCTGCATATAAAGGCAACAATATAGTATATGTTGGCAAAGTAGATTCTTTTATCTTTTTATAAGAAGGGTACTTGTCTTCCCCAAGCGAACTAAAAAATATAAAAAACTTAAATACCATATTTACAATAAAAACTATATTTATTCCTACTAAAAGCAGGTTAAGAAACAAAGATGGCAACACAAAGATTGATATTAGCAATATAGAGATACAACAAAAAACAATAACTTTTTGATTCAATTTTAATAACGTTCGAGCAGAGTATTGAGGGTAAGAATTTTTGAGTTCCGTTTTAACCTTTTTCGTGATCAGGTCGCTAAAATTTCTTTGTATTGTACTAACAATTCCACGGGATGTAGCTATCACCACTCTGAATCCGCAGCTATATCTTTTTTTTAAATGTAAAAACAACTCATTTGTAACTTTTGTAGTAGCTATATAAACTATGTTACCCTGCTTCCTCCAAGGAAGAAAATTAAACTTTATATACCTATCAACCTCTGTTTTTAACAACAACTCCCTATCGCAAGGATTTTTTTTCAGATCCACATAAGGAACCTTAAAATGCTCCGCCAAAACCCTTCCCATTCCTTCTTCGTTAATAAAGCCCTCGTTTAGGAGAATCTCCTCTATGCGGTTTTTGTGTTTTTTACTTAATCTACGAGCCGCGTATAACCTATCTTTTTGTACTAATTTTCGCTTTAGGAGTAAGCTACTCAAGGAATCTGTTTTAGAAGTTAAAAATTCTGTTTTAGCCACGAAAATGCTTTTTTTACTGAATATTTTCTTTCTCTAAGATTGTTGTCATGCTTGCACATGGAGTATTTAATTAACCCACAAGAAGTAGAGAAGTCCGCACTTAATTCAAGCTCAGAAGAGAGTTTTACATTAACAGGAAGCCCCTTCTTCGCTTTTAACTTAAATTGCTCGTTCAAAAATTCCTCCAAACCAACAAATTGGCTGCTTCCTCCTGTGAATATAATATTATCCTTGCATTCTTTGTCTAGCGCCTTTTCTTTTATTTTTTTTATGAAAATATCAACTATCTCTTTAAATCGCGATTTTATAACCTTATTAAGCAATTCATTGTTAATTTTTTTGGGTTCTTCCTGATTACTTATTGACACCACTTCTATCGTTTTTTCTTCGTCGGATGTAAAATAACATAAATTCCCATGTAAAATTTTTATTTTTTCAGCCTCTACAAAGTCCATTGAAAAATAATTAGCTATATCTCGTGTTATTATTTTTCCCCCTAAGGGAACAACCCCACTATCCATTATTTTGTTATCTTTTATTACCACGTAGTCTAGTGTATCCCCTCCAATATCTACAACTATACAACCTTTTGCTCTCTCAAAATCATCTGCGCAAACAAGAGCTGAAGCATAAGAACTTACAACAAAATCTGAAATTTTCAATTGGCAACCAAGAAGACAGCCGCTTAAGTTTATTAGATATTTTACTGGAACAGTAATTACATTGATATAAGACACCAATTTGTTAGCAAACATAAATTCTGGGTCTTTTAAACCAACCATTTCATCTAAATCATAGCCCAAAACAGAATGATATAGTATTTCATATTTTGACAAATCTATTTTGCTCAAGGCTGCGTTTACAGTTTTTTTCAAATCATTAGACAAAACTTGCTTGCCACCAAATTTATTAACCACCTTGATTAAACTAGTTTTCATTAAAGGACTAGATATGTTGACTATAACCGTATCTATATTACGCGCAGCTCTTTGCTCTGCTTCATATACAGACGATGCTATTACAGTCCTCAGTGTTTTTATATCATATATAGCACCATTTTTTATACCTTCAGATGCTATATTGCCTACGCCAAGTATATCTACGGATCCATTAGAAGATGTTTTAGCTATAATGGAAACAACTTTTGACCCACCGATATCTATTACAACTACTACTTTGTGATTTTCTGAAAACATAATAAATAATTATTTGACCTCTTTTCCAAAATAAAGTAATTATATATTGTAATAACAATAACAGTTAACATCAATAGGGAAGAAATGGAAAAAGAAACTGCTCAAAAAGGCGCACAACCTCAAGTACTTATAAATGCACAATATATAAAGGATTTGTCTTTTGAAAATCCAAATGCTCCCGAGTGTTTTACAAAAATAAAAAACCCTCCAAAAATAGATCTGTCATTAGACGTACAGGCAAATAAAGTAGAGGGCGACAGTTATGAAGTATGTCTTAAAATAAATGCAAAAGCACTTAATGACAAAGAAACGTTATTTGTTATAGAGCTAGATTTTGCTGGATTATTCTCCATAACAAATTGCTCAGCAGAAGAACAAAAAGAGCAAATTCTATTAATTTACTGCCCAAGCTTGATCTTTCCTTTTGCAAGAAGAGTGATTGCTGATGTAAGTAGAGATGGTGGTTTCCAGCCTCTCATGGTAAATCCCGTAGACTTTGCTGGTTTATATTTACAACAAAAAGATAAAAAAAAGGATTCTTAAGCTATAAGCTAAATAGCAACCTATAGAAGGCCTTTGGATTTGTTGATTTTCAGAATTCAAAAACCCATGAATATATGCAACAAAAAGAGCCCGTATACACCATTATCGGATACGGCAGGTTGGCAAAGCACTTCCTGCATTATTTTTCTTTGTTAAACATAGCATATACACATTGGTACAGAACCACTAATGATACCCGCGAATTAGAAGAACTTACAAAGACTTCTGATATAGTAATGATTCTTATTAATGATGATGCTGTAGAAGAATTTATTGATTCTAATCCCGCTTTAAAAAAGAAAACCTTGATTCATTGTTCTGGCACACTAACAACAAATAAAGCAATTAGCATCCACCCCTTGATGAGTTTTGGAGATAACTTATATAGCATCGAAGAATATAAAAAAATACCATTTATCTTAGAAAAAGGATCTGTTACTTTTAAGGAAATATTTCCACAACTAGAAAATCCTCATTATTACATCAAGAAAGAAAATAAAGCCCTATATCATGCATTATGTGTAATGAGTGGAAATTTTACCTCAATTTTATGGTCTAAATTTTTTAATGAAATGTCTTCTAAACTTAATCTAGCTCCTGAGATTGCATATCCATACCTAGAATCTATCTGTAAAAATTTAACCACAAACCATAAAAAATCCCTAACTGGCCCCCTAATTCGACAAGACAAAAAAACAATAGAAAAAAATTTAAAGTCTTTATCAGGAGATCCTTTTGCTGCAATTTATAAAGCCTTCGCAAAACTATATATCAATTAATCTGGTAATATATGAAAGTAAATGATTTTTATAAAAAAAAGAAAAACAATTCCTCCATTAAGATGGTCACTTGTTATGACTATTGGACAGCAAAAATTATAGCCCACACCGAAATAGATGCTGTGCTAATTGGAGATTCATTAGCAACAGTAATGCACGGTCATCCCACAACAGTCTTCGCCAACTGTAAAATGATGAAACCACACATCGCAGCAGTAAGAAAAGGCTTAGGTGATGAGGCCTTTATAATAGCTGACATGCCCTTTTTAACTTATCGAAAATCTACAGAAGAGACAATGAAGGTTATAGATGAGTTCATGAAAGCGGGAGCAAATGCTATCAAACTCGAGGGCTTGGCAGGAAATAAAGAAATTATAAAACATATAGTAGAATCCGGCATACCCGTTATGGGACACCTCGGCTTTACGCCACAATCAATCAATGTTGTTGGCAATTCCTACGTAAAGGGCAGAAACGAAGTGGAAGCAAAAGAGTTACTTCTTGCCTCTAAATTACTAGAGCAGCTAGGGTGTTTCTCCATTGTATTAGAATGTGTCCCCTCGTCTGTTGCGCAGAAAATAACTCAAGCAATCAATATACCAACGATAGGTATTGGTGCTGGCTCAGAAACTTCAGGACAGATTCTTGTATTGCAGGATTTAATTGGAGCAGATTCAGATTTTAGTCCAAAGTTCCTGAAAAAATATCTTGATGGATTTAATTTGATCAAAGGCGCTGTAAACCAATATTGCTTAGATGTAGACTCAAAAGAGTTTCCTTCTTCACAACATTGCTATAATAGTAATATAAAAAACAATGCAAATAATAAGATCACTAGCTGAATTTAGAAAAATCAGACAAAATCTGAGTTCAAATTCCATCGGCTTCGTGCCAACCATGGGAAATTTGCATGCAGGACACCAGAGCCTACTTGAATATTCTGTTGCAAATAATGATCTTAGCATCTTAAGCATCTATGTGAACCCTACGCAATTTAACAACAAGGCAGATTTAAAAAACTATCCCAGAACAATAGAAGAAGATTGCGCTTTAGCAAAAAAGCTACGTGTCGATTATATTTTAATACCTCAATATGAAGAAATTTACTCAGATAATTACGCATTTAGAATTAGTGAGAATACAGAATTAAGTAAAATCTTAGAGGGAAAGTGTAGATCAGGACATTTTACGGGCATGTTGACTATCGTAGCAAAGCTGTTGCTCATTACCAAGCCGACCAAAGCTTATTTCGGCGAGAAAGATTATCAGCAATATTTATTAGTTAAAGAGATGTCCGAGTCGTTTTTTCTTGATACCCAAATTATTGCATTGCCCACAAAGCGAGATAACAATGGCCTTGCTTTAAGCTCCAGAAACAATCTTTTATCTACAGCACAATTGCAACAAGCTCCTTTATTCCCTCGCTTACTGTCTTCTGCAAAACTTTCTGAAAAAGAAATCAGCCAACTCCTAACAAAAGAAGGTTTTATTGTAGACTATATAAAAACCTATAAGAACAGACGCTTCGGTGCGGTGAAATTAGGCAAGGTTCGCCTGATTGATAATTTTGAGAAATAGCCGGGCCTCTTTGCTGTTAGAAGTTCTAAGAAAACCGTCAAGATCCAACTCGCGTTTGAACTTTTATACCATAGAAGAGCCAGAAGAAACCACAAGATCAGGACCTTCAAATATTGGAACATCTCCTGGTAGGTGAGTGCCCTCACCTAAAAATGAAGTAGGACTTTTTACAACTCCTCCTTCAGGAACTGTTGGATAAAGGGATTTATTAAAAAGCATACCTTCATTGCTCGTATCTTCTTCTTCATTATTATTTTTTTCTTTTTCTAATACATTGGGTGGCGTTACCGTTTGTCTTTCTTCTAAATCTTTCTCTATTTCTTTTCTCAGTGAATTATTTTCTTCCTTTTTTTTCGGCTCTTTATCTGCATTGGTTTCAAATGGCTTTAGTTCAAAAGAAACAACTTTTTCTTGCCATAATTGTTCTAATAAACTTTTTTCTTTTTGTTTTTCTTCATTGCTTTTTGTGCCGCTATTATCGCCACAATCATCACTTGCAGCGCCAGAAGAGTCTTTTTTTGCCCTTTTTCCATCTCTAGCTGATTTTTCACCAGACGTCCCTCCGTCTGTTGTCGCTGGTTTTTTGCTTACTTCTGTACTGCTTTGAGTAACTGTAGCTGCAGAACTTTCTGCTTGAGCTGCTTGTTCTTTACATCTTTGTGCGCGTTCTTTACATTCTTGAAGTTTTTTACTACTACCCACACATGTAGTTAGGATCTCTACTTCTCCTATTGCCTCATTTGCTACTTTTATTGCTTCACCGTATTTCCCTAACATAAGCAAAGAACGTGCCCTATGATAGAGGTAATCTGCTTTTTCAACTTCAGAAACATCCACTCCACATGCCATGCCAAAATACTTAACTGCCTTCTCATATTGTCCTTGACGAAACTCTACAACTCCTTTTCTATTTAAAGTGCGTGCTAATATATTTCGCGCGTGCTGATTAGCGCTATCTACGTTTAGCGCTTCACCCGCTGCACTTATTGCGTCATTGTACTGCTCCATAGCCAATGAGGCTTCTGCCCTATTGGAATAATAAGTTGATCTAGAAACTCCAGGTACCCCCTCAGAATTCCACACTGCTGCGTCAAATTTATTAAAAGCTTCTAGATATCTTCCTTGTTTAAATTCTACAACTCCTTCTTTGTTAAGTTGACGCGCTGCTACTTGAAGCACAGTTATTTCCGATGGAACAAAAAGCTCAGCATTTGGGTTGAGTTTTCCCTTGGACATTGCACCTCTGGTTGAGTTAAAAAATTAAACGCTATTATATAGAAGAAAGACCTTAGTGCAATATTGAAGTTGCAATTTTTATTTTCTAACACCCTTGAAGTACTCATACATAGCGATAGCGGCAGCGTTGGAGACGTTAATGCTATCCAGTTTATCTGACATGGGTAATTTTACAATGAAATCACAATTTGCTTTCGTGAGCTCTCGCAGGCCTTTGTGTTCAGAGCCCAATATTAGCACAGTTTTTTTACTTAAAGCTGCGTCTGTGATGCTTTGTTTTGAATTGCTATCCAATCCCGTTATCCAGTAATTTTGTTTTTGTAATTGTTTAATGGTGGTTGCTAGGTTTTTGACCTTTATTATAGGTACTTTTTCTATTGCGCCTGATGAAGCTTTAGCCATAGCAGCTGTTTCAGGTGGCGCGTTATCGCTGGGGAGAATAACCGCATCTATCTCAAACGCTAGAGCTGACCTAATAATGGCGCCAATATTTTGGGGGTCAGTGATTTGATCTAGTATAACAATGCAAGATTTATCAAATGAAGTTATCTCTCCAAGATGCTCTATTCCATGTAAAAAAATGGGGCTGGTTTGTAAAATCATTCCTTGATGTACGGAATTGGGACAAATCGCATTTAATTCTTGCTCTTTTTTTATCTCTATTTTTATGTTATATTGTAAAAATTGTTTTTGGAATTTATGATATACTTCTTGTGTAGTAATTACCTTGAAGTGTTTTCTTGATTTATTTGCTAGTGCTTCTAGCACTGCATGCTTACCATAGATTTTGACTGTGTTATTTGTTTTTTTATTATAAGGCATGTCAAATTTATATAAATTTCATTATAAATATTTAAGTTTAATATAGCTTATTTTAAGAAAATTTGAAAATATTACTTTCAATGATTGACATGTGCTTAGATTTGTATTAAAAAAATCCTCTAGGCAACTGAGTAAAGTAAAGGTGTTATTTTGAGGAGAGTGTTTTGAATTTAAAAGCTCTGAATTAAAAGAGGCCATTGTTTGTGTCTGATTCCCCGGGAGGGGTGGTCGAGTGGTTAAAGGCAGCAGACTGTAAATCTGCCCGCATATGCGTACGTAGGTTCGAATCCTACCCCCTCCACCATAGAGTGAAGGAATTAAGGACTTAGAATTGCATTGCGGGTGTAGCTCAATGGTAGAGCTCCAGCCTTCCAAGCTGGTGGTGTGGGTTCGATTCCCATCACCCGCTCCATAATTGGAGAAAGGGTTTAGTATTAGTAACTATTAAAGAGTTAGAGAAAAGAAGATGAGTAAGAAGAAATTTGATAGAAGCAAGCCGCATTGTAATATAGGAACAATAGGCCACGTTGATCATGGTAAGACAACGTTGACAGCGGCAATAACAAAGGTATTAGCTGAGAAAGGTGGAGCAGAGGCGACAGCGTATGATCAGATAGATAAGGCACCTGAGGAAAAAGCAAGAGGAATAACAATATCGACAGCGCATGTGGAGTATGAAACAGATAAGCGTCACTATGCTCACGTAGATTGCCCAGGACATGCTGATTATGTAAAGAACATGATAACCGGTGCGGCTCAGATGGACGGAGCGATATTAGTAGTATCAGCATCAGATGGTCCGATGCCACAGACAAGAGAGCATATCGTATTAGCTCGTCAGGTTGGAGTGCCAGCGATGGTAGTATACCTAAATAAGGTAGATCAAGTAGATGATCCTGAGTTGTTAGAATTAGTAGAGATGGAGATCAGAGAACTATTAAGCAAGTATAAATTCCCAGGAGATGATATTCCGATTATAAAAGGTTCAGCATTAGCAGCTCTAGAAGGGAAGGATGACAAGATAGGGAAAGAGTCGATAGAAGAATTAATGAAAGCAGTGGATGATTATATACCACAGCCTAAGCGTCCAACGGACAAGCCGTTTTTGATGCCGATAGAAGATGTATTTTCAATATCTGGCAGAGGCACAGTTGTAACTGGTCGAATAGAAGCAGGCGCAGTGAAAGTTGGAGAAGAGATAGAGATAGTAGGAATACGCGATACCCAGAAGACAACCTGTACCGGAGTAGAGATGTTCAAGAAGTTATTGGATTCAGGTATGGCAGGAGATAACGTAGG
>Ga0233431_1000677_pt1 | contig 70921 bp, 85 predicted proteins | sample SI_118_April2016_FD_179867 | JGI IMG/M metagenome (GOLD analysis project Ga0233431, IMG submission 179867) | Seawater microbial communities from Saanich Inlet, British Columbia, Canada - SI_118_April2016_200_MG | ecosystem: Environmental > Aquatic > Marine > Inlet | place: Canada: British... | reverse complement strand
TTTGTCAATAATTTAAAGAGATTGGGCTTGCAATGTTCACTATCTATTTGTGAAAGAAAAAGTGGTGCCGGAGGCCGGAATTGAACCGGCACGGCCCGAAGGCCACGGGATTTTGAGTCTAAATCAGACCTTTTTTAGTATTTTTCCAAGTAATTGCAAATCAGCAACTTTCAATGGTTCTAAGGTTTTAGGCTTCTTGTGTATTTTCAGTAGAGTTTAATGGGGTTCATTCTTCTTGAGACTAGTTAGTTAGAAGTTTGGTTAGAATTTTGAGGTGTGGGGAGGGGGGGGGAATCCCCCTCTCCTAATACTTCTATATTCCCCCTCTGAATACGAAAAAACAAAAAGGGATGAGTAATAATTAAACTTATAATTTCTTATATAGAATTTTAAGAATGGCTGTGACTTTTTATTCTTTATCTTTTGGGCTGATTACTTTTTTGACATCTTTTATCTTATCATTTTTGTCATAAATGACTAAAACCCTGCTATGTTCCTCTGAACCTGCTCCCATTTCCATTGGTGTTCCTATAACTTCCCAAAGACCAAAAGTAAACACATCTAAGGCTGCATGAGCAACTGCTCTTCCTGTGCTCGGCTTATTTCCTTTGACAATATAGTATGAGTCAACTCGTTCTTCTTTTTCATTTGTTGTAGAAGATTCTGGTGGCCCTAATTTGGCTATCACAACATCTCTTGGTGCGCCAGGGTAGAGAATAGAATCATCTTTCTGATCCTTGCCCGACATGGCCATTCCAACAGAGCAACCAGTCAAGAACAAGAGGCAAATGAATAATGCTAATTTTTTCATAATAAATCCTCCATTCAAGTTAAGAATTTTGTATGCAATTTGATTTGGATAATTTGATGAATAACAAGGAATCGAATTAATTCTTGCAAAATTAAGGAATTTTGTCAACACCAAAAGCTATTTTTAAAAGGGGGATACTTATTTAGGGTGCAAAGCTTATATGGGACCCAAGCCCACAGCACCCGAAGCAAAACAAAAAGGGTCACAGACACACTCAGGAAATGCCCTTTTTAGGCAAAAAACCTGCACGTAGCAGGGGGGTTTTTAAATAATGGCAAGGTGCATAAGAGTAACCCTACTTACTGTTTTTTGGCATGGGTTTTTGATACGTTTTTGTGTCATTCTGTTTAATTCTATATAGTTTATTTGTTGTTCTGTGTATCACTATTTAGGTCACTAATAGCCATAGAAATAGGCCGTTTTTGGCCGGAATCGGCTCATAGTGTCTATGAAAAACAAATAAAACCAAAAAAAGGTAGAATCTCATACACGGAGGCCGAAATCGGCTCATTTAGGGTTTAAAAGTGGATATAAATAGGCAATAAAATGGTAATAAATTAGTAGCAAATTAGATCAATTTGAATAATAGATTATAGGTCAAATAAGGGCAAAAACAATCAGCAATCAAAGACTGTAAAAACAAACAATATTAAATAATTATATAATGAATATTAGGCTTGAATAATGGGAATTGGTAGGGTTTCTTTTTTTGTTTCCGTGCTTATAAAAAAAGAAACCCATATAATCATTTTAAAATATCCCCAAACATGTTTTTTCCTGTTATTTTTCCCTTTTTTTGATATTTTTCATAAACAATTAATTCCTCACCATCCCATCTAATAAACGAAACCTCGCCTGTCAATCTATCTATTTTAAAAGTGGCGGATCCACCTGCGCCAGAGGTATATCTCTGACTCAATGCCAAAAATACAATTACTGCCAATGTAGCAATCCATAAGATAATTATTGATTGTTTCATTTTGTCACCTGCTGATTAGTATTAAAGTTTATCTCATATATCCTATCTGCCTCCCGTTTCCAGTCCCCTGCCTGTCCCCATTGGACTAATTTATCATCGAAAAAATAGAGCCAGTAGTCTTGATGTTCTCCCCCTGTGAATAAAGCCGGAGCACCAAGACCAAGAGTGACAACCGTTAGCACAACATCTTTTTGTTTCTGGTTCGGGGTTTTTCCTTTGTTTAGCCTGTATTCCCATACCTCAATATTTTGACCGTGCTTGTTCGTTATCGCTCCCCTGACAACAGTGGGATTTCCTATTTTCTTCGTGACCTCTTGTTTTTTCATTCCGAGCTTAATGGTTTGAAGCCTTTTCGTGCTTGGGGTGCAACCAATCACCAGAAATAGGGCAAGAAGTAAAACTAATCTTTTCATACCGTACCCCCTTTTATTTAAAGATAGATATATCATTGAATACATGATCTAATTGTTTTCTACCAAAACAATAGGAGCCAGTCAACAATTATTTGCTTTATTGTGTTTATTTAAATATAATAAAATTCATAATGTGAGGAAAAAGTGGAGAAATGAAATTTGAGAACTAAATACAAGAAACCAAAATTCACCCTTCGCTTTACTCCACGCTATCTCCCCGAAACTTTTTCAAGGAAAATCAATCCTCAGAATCTTAAAAACGAAGGATTCACAAAGACAGACGAGATTACTTACGAAAAAGATTTCAGTAATGTTTTGACATTGAAATTCTATATATCAAGGAGGCTTGGAAAATCCTATGATTGGTTTATGAATGAAAAAGCTTTTTCAACGATGATAGGGGAATTAGAAAAAATAAAAAGACTGATAGAAAAGACTGATAGAAATTTCAAAAAAGACATTGAGGATAAAAAAGAGAAAGCATGCGAACAATTTTTTGAGGCTAAAGATCGCTCCTCAACTTTGAGAAAAGATTTTGGCCAGAAATATAAAAATTTCTTAGAAATACTTTTTGGGTTTCAGGATGAATTTTGGTTTGTAGAAAAATCTTTTTTTTGGATTGATGTCATTAAAGAAACTAAACAGTTAAATTTATTTATTAACTTTTTAAGATTATTCTTTGATACTTTCAGGTTTTTAAAAAAATCAAAAAAAAGAAAAATTAGTCCAGATGAAAAAGCCAATGGGATATTTATGTATTTCTTCTATCTTTTTAAAATCCAAAAGTTAAGAATAAGAAAAAGATACCTGGAAGGTAATTTAAAGGAGATTGAAGATTTGAATCAAATTGCTAACACCGCTTTTTCGGAAGAACAATTGGCAGATATTACAGAACAGATTTTTCCAGATGATAAGTTTAAATATCAAGCTTCAAAACTGGCGTTGGATTATGCAAGCGAATCGATTGATACAACACCTCAAAACTTAAAGCAGATAAAAAAACAGGAAAAAAAATTTGCAAACAATCTTAAACCACAAGTTGAATCAATGTTAAGAAAAAATAAGACAGAAGGAATACCTATAGATATTACCCTTTTATCATCTAAAAATTTTGATATAGAGGATATAAGACCGGAACTTTTCGCTCCCTCATTCCCTATTCTCCCAAAGAAGTAAAGCACCAAAAGGGAGTTTTGAATTTTTCTATACTCCCCCAGCAAGTCTTCCCATTTTTTAAAAAAACGATATATTTACATTAGGCGTAGGTATTATTTTTTACATAAATGAAAAAGTATCTGATGATGAAAGAAATCAAAATTACTGAAATTCAAATCATCCCAATCAAGCCTAAAGACGGCCTCGTGGCCTTTGCTTCCTGCATTATCTATGGCAATTTCTATATAGGTAATATAGCAATCTATACTTCTTTTTCTTCTCTTGATGGTTACCGTCTTGTCTATCCGGCAAAGACCTTGCCGAATGGTAAGCAGATAAACTGTATTTATCCAATTAATAGGGAAACTGGTGATGCTATTCAAAAAGCAGTTATCGAGAAATTCCAACAGATAATTTCTGGAATAGAGAAAAGGTAAAGATGGATTTCAAAGAATTATTCATAAACGAAAATTCTTATCATGGAAGACAATTAGATAACGGAAAATACAAAGGCAATCTGAATGGACAAATTACACAAAGACTACTGGAAGAGCATTTCAAAGATGAGACAACCCTTGCTACTTATGACAGAGATGATGATGGCTACTGCAAGTGGGGCGTAGTAGACCTTGACGAAAAGAATGATGAAATGATAAAAGCTCTGATCAGTGCTTGTATTAATAATCTTGGAATAGAAGAAAAAGCCTTACTTCCGGTTTTTACAGGAAACAGGGGTTATCATCTTTTCATATTCTTCAAAGAATCAATAAGGGTTTCTCTTGCAAAGAAACTTCTAAACCTCATCAAAAAAAAGGCTGGAGAAGAATCTGATTTTGATTTTAAGAATGTAGAAATATATCCTAATGGTTCACGACACCTTGTCAGGTTGCCTGGTCTTCATAGGAAAAGCGGAAAGCGGTCTGAATATCTCGACCTCGATTTAAAACCTCTTGGGATTGATATAAGAGATACGGACAGATTGAACATTCTGGGTCTAACTGAAGAAGAAGTTCAAGGTCTGTGTGATAATACAATATCTCTCAAAGATGATACCTATGAAAAAGTTTCCTACTCCCAATACAATCCAAATGCAGAAAGATGCAACGCTCTAAAAAATATCATCAAGGTTATCATAAAGGAAGAAAAGCTAGGTGGAGCTAATGGACACAACACGAGGGTGTTTCTTGGACAGTTAGCTGTAAATCTGCCTGAAGGGAAAAGGTGGATTCATGAGCTATTTTCGAATCTAAGCGACTACAAACCAGTAAAAACTCAAAACATGTTGGATAGTCTCGATGGATATTGCCCTCCTTTATGTAAAAGCTTTGCCAGGCTGGGTTGGTGTCAAGGAAACTGTAGTTCTATAGGGGATAACAAATCACCTATAAAATTTTTTGTTAAGGTTTCAAATAAGCCGGATAAAGGTTTAAATATTATCATGGAATTCATCAAGAGAGGATTCAATATTCTTCTCTCTCCAACTGCCTTCGTTGTTTTGTCAGAGATGTGCAGATACTATGATCCATTTACCCGCAATATACAGATAACCTCTATAGAGGGACTTAAGAGCAAGACAGGAATTAACTCAAACGGAACTATCTATAAAGTGCTCGATGAACTTACATGCTCAAAAATTATTACAACAAAAAGAGAGAAAATCAGGTCGAAGGGATTCAAAACTGAGCAGTTGATTTTTTTATTTAATCCGATTGAGCAATGGATTGATACCCAGCAAATAGATTTATCAGAACAAAAAGAAATTAAGAATTGGCGAAAAAGGGCAAAGGAGAAATTCAAAAGGAAAAAAGCAAAAAAAGAGGCTCTTTCTGAGTTTAACTGATAAAAACCTTAAAGATTCTATGTATCTAATTAGATGTCTCCAAAAAATGGAAGGTGGTGAGGAAAATGTATTGATAAGGTTATAAAAAAAGCGGATTCCATTTTTTGGAAGATGGTCTGAGCGGATTCCGTTTTTTGGAAGGCGGTTTAAATAATAAAAACTCTTTAAAAGGTGATTCAATGAGAATTGGTATTTGCAGTAAATGTATGAATAAATTTAAAGCGAACTTCAGAAAGGATGCAGAATTAATCTGTCCTAAATGCGTGAGAAAAATGCTCTGGAATCCTGAAAAATTTGAGTCTGTTTTAGATAGAGTTTTAAGAAAAAATAATTGGGAGTTTAGAGAGATGGATCAGCCTGACAACGGAAATCTATCTAGGAACAGGAAAAGTTTTCATGAGAAGGTTATGCAGATATGCGATGAAGAAGGCATAGATTTTTACTTTACAAAGAATACTCTGAAAGATCTTTTAGTTAAATTTGATATTGTTAACAAACCAAAAGAGGAGAAACAACTTGAGCCCAAAGTTTTCAGGGAAAGAAAGGATGTCCGTAGAAGGGTTGGTCACAGAAGAAGAGCTAAGCAGTTTGATAGATATGTCTGTAGATAAAATAGTTAAATATATAGACGAAGGAAGACTACCAGGAGTAAGAGTGGGGCCTCAGGGAAGCAGGGTTAGAACATTAACATCGGTGAGGGAGCTCATTGAGTTTGCTGAGGGGAAGTGGGAGAAGTCAGGGGTAGGTGAAATAGGGGTATCAGATGAGGCAGTTCAGGTATAGTTTGCCCCCTTTAGATACTCTTTACAGAGGACTATTTTAGACCCACTGTATGTTTGTATAGGTTTTTTTAACGGACATTTATAATGTCAATAAAATCAATGGCAATAATTTTTACGGTTTTTAAGAGGCAAAAAGAGGGTTTTAAAAAGGATGGTTGTAATTTAAAAAACTTCTCGATTTTAGTTAGAATTTAGTTAGAATTAATTTGAGAGAGATGAAAGATATTGAATAATAAGGAGAACCAAAGAGCAGATAAGACACAAAGGATTGGAAATCCCTTGCGTCAGGGGGTTGAGAAGCGGTTATATTCAGTTCAGGAGGCAAGTATCGTTTTGGGATTACCTGAATCATCAGTTAGAAATCTAATTTATCGAGGATTAATCCCTTATGTTAAAACAGGCCGGAGGCAGTTGCTCGATAAGGAAGATATGAATATCTGGATTGAAAAAAATAAAATCAAAAAATATTACTAAAGGGTATTGACATATATAATCCATTGGATTATATTATAACCATGACACCAAATCAGTTAAAAAAATGGAGAAAAAAGAACAGCTACAGCCAGGGCAGACTTGCAAAGGCTCTGGGTGTTATTCCTTTGACTGTCAGCAGATGGGAAAGAGGTGTCAGAGAAATACCATCATTTCTTCATTTGGCACTTATAGGCCTTGAAACTTTAAAAGAAAGGGGGTGAAAAAGTAATGAGTTCTGAAAAAACTTCTAAAAGAGCAAGGGGGCATATCTTCAAATACCCTAAATGCCGATACTGGTATATCAAATATCACAGAGTGGGCAGAGCCTATGTTGAATCAAGCCGATCCGAAAGAAGGAAAGATGCTGAGAAATTGCTGAACATCAGAATGGGAGAAATAGCGCAGGGCAAGTTCAGGGGTCTGGATATTGAGAAAGTAAAGTTTGAAGAACTGGTTGATATTTTTGTTGATGATTATGAGAACAATAAGAGAAAGTCAATGGACAGGGCTGAGAGAACAGCAAAACAGTTATCAAAGTTCTTCTATGGAATAAGGGCAATTGATATTACTACGGACAGGATACAATCATATATAGAGCTGAGAAGAAAAGACGGGGTGCAAGACCCGACAATTAACAGAGAGCTTAGCGGATTAAAAAGGATGTTCAGTCTTGCCAAGCGAATAACACCGCCAAAGGTAAACGAGATACCCTATATTCCACACCTTAAAGAGAACAGGCCGAGACAAGGATTTTTTGAGCATGAGGAATACAGAGTTTTGACAGATGCCCTATCCGACTATCTAAGACCTGTTATGACGATGGCCTATTATACAGGCATGAGAAAAGGTGAAATCTTATCCTTGAAATGGAGACAGGTTAATCTCTTGGAAAGGAAAATCACACTTGATGCCGGAACGACTAAGAACGATGAAGGAAGGATTGTCTTTATGACGGATGAACTTTATGAGGCTCTTGTTTTTCAAAGGACAATCAGGGATAACAACTTCCCTCAATGCGAATCGGTGTTCTTTAATTACAAGACAGGTAGAAGAATAAAAGATTTCAGAAATGCCTGGAATAAGGCAATAAAAGAGACAGGTCTTGAAGGAAAACTGTTTCACGACTTCAGAAGAACTGGCGTAAGAAACCTTACAAGGAGCGGAGTATCTGAGAATGTGGCTATGCAGATTTCAGGACATAAGACAAGAAGCATATTTGACAGGTATGACATCGTAGATGAAGCTGATCTGAAGAGAGCATCAGAGAAAGTCTCAGAATACCAGAAGTCAAAAGAAGAGGGTTTAGTTAGAAGTTTAGTTAGAATTGATGGAAATAAGGAAAATGAACGGAATAATACTATACAATAAGGTATTGATAAAAGTGGTGCCGGAGGCCGGAATTGAACCGGCACGGCCCGAAGGCCACGGGATTTTGAGTCCCGCGCGTCTACCAATTTCACCACTCCGGCACAGGAAATGTCTCTTGAACCTTCAGAAAATACTAAAGAAACAATGGCATGTCAAGGAAAAACCTTTTGACAATTTTGCGACCGTGTGCTATTTTTAACGATAGGTATGTTATCCTTTTCAGGAGGCATTATGGATAAAAAAGAAATGAAAGCTACATGGGATTCGTTAGTAGACTCGACCAAGAAATACGCAAAACTGGCAAAGGAAGAGCTTGTAAGGTCCTCGAAAATAGGCAAAGTAAGGCTTGAGATAACAAAGACTAAAAAGAAAAAATCTCAAAAACTTAAAGAGCTGGGAGAACTCAGCTATCAGCTTATTCTTGAAGGAAAAATTGAAATTGAAGGGGCCGATCCCATCAAAAGTGAGATTGACACACTCGACGCCGAGATAAAGGGCAAAGAAGCGGAAATCGAAGAGATTCTAAAGCAGGAAGAGATAGAGATAAAAAAAGACAAAGAGAAATAAAATGTTGGGGCTGTAGCTCAGCTGGGAGAGTGCATGACTGGCAGTCATGAAGTCACGGGTTCGACCCCCGTCAGCTCCACCAGATAATTCAAGGAGTTAGCTGAACAGGCTGACTCCTTTTTTATTGGATTGTGCAGTTTTTGCCTATCTGGCACATTATTCAATACTTCTACTGTTCCTTCATTTTTTTAAATACGTTATAGAGCCAGGTAATTAAAACTCCTTCAATAAATCCGACAATGAATCCTCAAATAGCGCCAATGATACCCCCTAAAAATGTTAAGGAATATCCAGTGAATATGGAAGACATTAATTCCATGCAAGGTCTTCCTATATTAAAAATCCAGGATAATAAAATAAATAGAGAAACAAGAATAGCTGCCATAAAACCTACGGCTAAACCGACACTGATAGTATTCAAACGATGTTTTTCATTCTTTTTTCTTAATCCTTTTCTTTTCTTAATCTACATAATCATCAGGCAACAGCATCTTCGCCTCTTTCACCGGTTCTTATTCTTATTGCATCTTCAATTGGAAGTATGAATATCTTTCCATCCCCAATATTGTTCGTTTTGGCAGAAGATAAAATCACCTTTACAACCCGTTTGACTAATTTATCGGGTACAACAATTTCTAATTTTATCTTGGGAACAAACTCTGCGACATATCTCTCAAAAAAAACGTCTTCTCTTTCTACAATCTGACCTTTTTGACGCCCAAAGCCTTTTACATTACTAACAGTCATTCCCTTTATATCTATTTCATCAAGCTTATCTTCCACTTCATCTAATTTAAAAGGCTGGATAATAGCTTCTATCTTTTTCATTTTTTCACCCCCTTTCTTTCTAAAGATTCAAGAGCCAGGTAGAGAAAAGGGGGGATTCCTCTAACACCTATTTCCCATTTAGAGATAGTTCGGACATGAACGCCAAGAGCCAAGCTAAGCTCAGCCTGGCTGCAGCCATGCTTTTTTCTCCATCTTTTTAGCTGGGACGGTGTCATGGTATTATATATAAGCCATTGGGTTACATTTGTCAATACCTCCCTGGAGAAATATGTACAGCAGAAGATAAATCAAGGAAACCTGTTTTTTTATTTGATTATTTATATTATATTTTTCATTCTGGTGTTATACTTTATAATCATTTTATTAATAAGGAGAACGGCTGATGTCACGCTTGAAATGGCGTATATTGTTCGGCATAACCTTGATTATGCTATCTGGTTTTTTTTATGTGTTTCATTATATCTTTTTTAAAAACACAGCTTCTATTTACAACAACCTATTATTGCAGCTCAGCTTCCTTCCCCTTTCTGTGTTTCTCGTTACCGTTATTGTCAGTCAGCTGCTGACAATGAGGGACAAGCATGCCAAGTTGTATAAATTGAATATGGTTATCGGCGCTTTTTTCAGCGAAGTGGGGATGAAACTTTTAAAAATATTTTCTGAATCTGAATCCAGCTCCGGTGATATCAGAAATGATCTGATGACAATTTCTGATTGGCCCGGCCAGAAATTTATCAGTATGAGTGAAGTCTTGAAAAAACATGATTATGACATTCAAATCAAAAAAATCGATCTGGAAAAACTGCGGGAATTTCTTATACTGAAAAGAAACTTTTTACTGCGCCTCTTAGAAAATCCTAATTTGCTCGAACATGAAACCTTCACGAAGCTTCTTTGGGCTGTTTTTCATTTTTCTGAAGAGCTGGAATGCAGGACAGATATAAAGCAGCTGCCTGAAACTGATCTTGAACATCTGGCCGGTGATATAAAAAGGGTATACAGCTTACTCATCGTGCACTGGATCTCCTACATGAAGCACCTGCAAGAAGATTACCCTTATCTCTTTTCTCTTGCGGTAAGAACCAACCCCTTTAATCCAGGAGCTTCACCAGAGGTAAAATAATATATAAGGAGAAAGGCTGATGTCACGCTTAAAATGGCATATACTTCTTGGTTCAATCTTAATCACATTATCTGTTGTTTTTTATTGCATTCACTATATGTTTTTTGAAAACACAGGTTCTATTTACAACAACCTATTATTACGCCTCAGCTTCCTTCCCCTTTCTGTGTTTCTCGTTACTCTTGTACTCAGTAAGCTGCTGACAATGAGGGACAAGCGTGCCAAGCTGTATAAATTGAATATGGTTATCGGCGCTTTTTTCAGCGAAGTGGGGATGAAGCTGTTGAAGATATTTTCTGAATCTGAATCCGGCTCCGGTGATATCAGAAATGACCTGATAACAATTAACGATTGGCCCGGCCAGAAATTTATCAGTATGAGTGAGGTCTTGAAAAAACATGATTATGACATTCAAATCAAAAAAATCGATCTGGAAAAACTGCGGGAATTTCTTATACTGAAAAGAAACTTTTTACTGCGCCTCTTAGAAAATCCTAACTTGCTCGAACATGAAACCTTTACAGAACTTCTTTGGGCTGTTTTCCACTTTTCTGAAGAGCTGGAATGCAGGACAGATATAAACCAGCTGCCTGAAACTGATCTTGAACATCTGTCCGGTGATATAAAAAGGGTATACGGTCTGCTCATCATGCACTGGATCTCCTACATGAAACACCTGCAAGAAGATTACCCTTATCTCTTTTCTCTTGCTGTAAGAACCAATCCCTTTAATCCAAACGCTTCACCAGAGGTAAAGTAATAGCCTGTTTAACATATCCTTAAATGTTGGTCTCTGACAGTCATAAGGTCAAAGCTTCTATCCCCGTCAGCTTCATCATTAAAAAACCTGTTTCAAGAAACATAGAAACACAAGAACGTCTTCATTATTCTTGAATCGGCAGTGTTATCGTAATGCTGGTTCCTTCTTTCTCTTTGCTTTTTACTATCACATCCCCGCCATATGCTTTGACAATTCCGTAAGCAATAGAAAGCCCCAGGCCGGTTCCAACCCCTTTTTTGGTGGTAAAAAACGGCTCGAAGATATGTTCCAGAACCTCCTTCGGCATCCCGATACCGGTATCTGCTATTTCAATGTTGATTGAGTCACCATCTTTTGTCGTCGTTATCCTCAGTTCACCGCCATCCGGCATTGCCTCCTGGGCATTTAAGATAAGGCTTATCAGGGCATGATGCATCTGCTGAAAGGAAATTCTGATCTCGGGTAAATCGGGTGAGAGATCCTTCACTACTTTTATTTTTTTAAGTGTAAGCTGTTTTCTCGTTAAAACAAGGGCTTTCTCCACAAGTTTATTTATGTTGATAAAATCAAAAGTCAGTACATCCGGATGATGAAATGTCAGAAGCTGTTTAGTAATGGCTGTTATCCGTTTAACACCCTCCTTTGCCAGTCTTAAATATTCTTTATCCTGACTTCCCTCTTCAAGGTTATCTGAAACAAGTGAGATAAAGTTATCAATAGCCTGGAGGGGATTGTTGATTTCATGGGCAACAGTAGCTGCCAGTTTTCCCGCAGCCGTCAGCTTTTCTGCCTGGATCAGTTTTTTCTCCATATCGGAACGATAAAGAGCCATCTCGATGGCAGAGCGCAACTGCAGGTCTTCAAAAGGCTTCGTAACATATCCCACCGGCTCTGTCCCTCTTGTCTCTTCCAATATCTTTTCATCCGGAAACGCCGTAAGATAAATCAGAGGAACATTGAATAGAGAACGTATTTTATGAGCTGTTTCAATGCCATCCATTTTTCCTTTTAATATTGTATCAACCAGAACCAGGTCAGGATCGTTCTCTTTTATCTTTTGAAGAGCTTCCTCGCCCGAAAATGCTATTGCCGGAACATCATATCCGAAACTTTCCAAACTCTTCTGTATGTTTTCGGCTAAACTGCTCTCATTTTCGATAACCAGTATTTTTGCTTTTGCCATCGAACGCACCTTTTTTTTGATATCCACTCTCTCAAATTCAACCTGAAAATCTGTATTCTCAGTTCTGTTTGCAAATCCCTTGCCAGAAAGGAATGCATTCACAGACAAGCCTTTCTGTCCGGCTGCCTCTTCAGGAACATCTGATTTCACTGCTATCTATTCCATTGCATTGAGTTCTTCTTTAATAGTTTTTTCCCTTCCATCGGCATCTTCTGCCGATTTAAGGCAATCTTTTCCGTATACTTGTCATTGGCGGAGGCTTTGCACAATATTAGTAAGCTCTTCTTCCCTTTCCGGTGAGAGACCAAGACTCTTTAATTCCTTTTTTAAAGCCCTGACAGTACCGAGACCGGCAAGGTATCCGTTTACACGGGCTGCAGCTGTCGAATTGGTAAAATCTCCGGCTTCGGGATAAATGGTGTTCAAAACTTCAAAAAAGTCTGAATTCCTGAGATAGTGCTTCTGATGGTAGTCCTCTGCCAGATAAAACCCGGAAAACGGAAGAATCTCCGTTTGAATTCTGTCCTGCCTTTTTTCGGCCTCACGGTCTTTTGTTTCAAGGGCCAGCCTTTTTTGCTCATCATTATGAAAAAAGACCGCGGCCATATACTGCTTCGACCAGGGCTGTCGCAGAGGATAATGGCTCTTCCAGAAAATATCAAGCAGCTCGCTGTATGATATGACAGCCGGGTCAAAATCGACCTGAAGTGTCTCGCTGTGGTCACCCAGGTTGTGATAAGTCGGATTTTTCTTCGTTCCACCCGCGTATCCGACACGGGTTCTTATAACGCCTTTGATGCTGCCGAACCGGGCATCAGGACCCCAGAATCACCCCATGGCAAAGGTGGCCGTTTCTGTCTTCACCGGAGCGGCCAGGTCTATGGGCGGTATCGTAGCAGTCGAGACCGGGCTTTTTCCTCCGGTTTTCGCATCGGCAATATCAGCCCTGCTGAATAAAAAGCCGGCCATGCTGAGATTCACAACATCAAAACCATCCTTGAAAAAGGAAAACCCTCCCCCTGACGTTTTCAAATAACCGATAAAACCCAGAAACCCTAAAAAGCAGACGCCGGCAAGAACAATTCTCGGTTTTTTCTTCATTTTTTTTATCAAACCAATCATCTGAGTCTCCTTAACCAATTGAATTAATTAATATTTATAAAATAACCTTTTATCGCAAAATATTCCCTTCCTACTAATTTAATAATAAAAAAAAATTTGTCAAAGGAATATGAAGAAAAACAGGGAGTTGAAAAAACTCAAAACGACGAATCCGGCTCTTTTAGAAATTCTTTTTCTTTTTCAGTCGATTTCCTTCCCAGTATCTCATTCCTGTGGGGGAATCGGTCGAAGCGGTCGATAATCACCTTGTGTTTTACTGCATAATCGTGAAAGACCTTGAAATGCTTCTGTACTTTGCTGTCTGCATCATGATAAAGCCTTTTAAATTTTCTGATAGATATTTCCTGATCCTCTTTATTTTCCGAATGTTCAAAGGGGAGATAGAGAAAAAACCTTTTGATCGGTTCCAGGTTCATATCCTCATTCATATCGATAATGCTTCTGGCCAGTTTAAGCGCAAGATGGTCATAAGAAAACGATTCGGCCTTATTCCTGAATATGTTTCGCGGAAACTGGTCGAAAAGAATGATGAGCGCCATTTTTTCATCTGAATTCTTAACCTTATCGAAATTTTTTTTCGAAACAGCCTCCAGAAGCCCTTTGAATTTCTTTCTGATATCATCATCCACTTTTTCGTCTTCTGAAAACCATAAGCCTTTAACTCGCTTGTCAATCTCTTTGCTTCTGTCGCAAGAGATGTTCTTTCCGAACCAGAACGTGAGAATATTATTGATTTCTTTAGATTCGAGAACCATGTCAATTCCTTCCTCTTTTAAACCATAATAACCTGAAACAATACTGCTTTTTCCTGAATTATAGCCTTATCTCGATACCCTTTTTCATCTATTTGAAAGCTCAATGTCGATTTTCTTCATGGCCTCCAGATCGGTCAGTTGAAAATATTCGACTTTCGGGTCTTTTTTATATTCATCTCTGATATTCCCCTTTTTACTATAATAAGAATATCATTTTAATTATAAACGATAATGAGAAAAAAATCACTATTCTGTAAACCTCAGCTCGGCTATTGACTATATCCCCTTTTTCTGTAAAAATAATTAAATAAACCCGATTCTTATTATAAAAAGGAAGACTTTTATGAAACCACTGAGAACGATATGGAGGCTTATCCCGCTGCTTGTTATTCTTCTTCTCTTCCAGAGTTCTTTGGCACTTGCGAAAGAAGGGAAGCATAAGAGAGACTGGTGCAGCAGAAATAAAGGGATAATAAACCATATCCTGGACGACGGATCTCTTGTCGATTGCCTTACAGAAGACTATGCGATCGAATTTGATCTTGCAAAAAACTGGGCCAATGCTGTTGGCAAAGCCCTTTATTATTCTATCAAGACCGGAAAAAAACCGGGAGTCGTCCTGATTATAAAGAAGAAAAAAGATTATGAACATCTCAAGAAGCTGCTAAAGGTTTCTGAAAACCATGATATAAAAGTGTGGACCATGCCTCAGATCATATTCGTAGAGTAATACTTTAAATAAGAAAGGCGGTGGAAAACAATGGAAATGATAACAAAAGAAGAGATTGTTGACATTCTCAACCGTATCTATGTTATGGACCATCAGGCAGCCGAGGACATCTGCAACAAGATGAAACTGGAGTGTAATTTCAGATTTACGGACTGCGGCAACATTTTAAAGAGTGAGAGTAATGAAATAGGAGTCTTGGACCTTCTGAACGGGCTTTTCAAAACGAAACATAAGTCGATCCGGGTCAGGCGAGACGAAGCCGGCGAACTGGTACACTTTATCGTGGCAAGATACGAAATGCTCGACGATGAAAAAAACCCCCTGCCCCCCAAGGCTGTCGGCAGCTCGGAGCTGAAAGATGCCAAGAAAAACCTGTTTGCTCTCTTAATGAAAAAATGCGTGGACGGGCTTACAGACGTCGAAGCCGGACTAATGGACCTGCTGAAAAAGGATAAAGATTTAGCAGCCCTGCTGGAAAAAGGAATTTAGAAAATTAAAATTGAATAACTTATTTTTTTGAGAGGCTTAGCAGTAAAATAGCCTCTATAATAAGAAATTTCCTTAGAAAAGGCAGTAGCATCAGACAATTTTAGGAAAATCCCTTCAGAATCCCTCTTCTCGTCCATTTCCACCCATTTAAGTTGTTGATATTTAATATTATTTTATCTTTCTTAGACCCCTCCTGATATTTTTCTTGGATTCTTTTACTCTCTGTTATATATTGTTCATTCTATTTTCCATCAAGAAAATATTTCTCTGCAATTTTTGATTGTTGCTCGGAAGGATTGGAATGGGAATACCTACTGTTAGCCTTATTGCTGTTGGACTGTCAATGGACTGTTTTGCTGTCTCTATCTCCAGCGGCCTTATTATCAAAGACTTAAGGTTAAATCACGCTCTTCTCATCGCCTTTTTCTTCGGTCTGTTCCAGGCCATGATGCCCATTCTCGGCTGGCTGGGAGGAAAAAGCCTCCTCGGCCCGCTCTGTATAGTCGACCACTGGATCGGTTTCGGCATTCTCACTTTTATCGGTGCCAAGATGATCTATGAATCATTCAAGCTCGATGCCGATAAAGGCTGGCTCAATCCGATGAATTTCTCGGTTCTCATTCTCCTTTCCGTAGCCACGAGCATTGATGCCCTGGCTGTCGGTTTCAGCTTTGGCATCCTCTGTGTCGAGATTCTTGTGCCTGTCCTTATCATCGGAAGCGTCGCCTTTATTTTTTCTTTTATCGGGGTCTATATCGGAGATAAATTCGGGCATTTTTGGGAGAAGAAAATCGAATTTGCAGGAGGTCTGATACTTATTGCAATCGGAATAAAAATTCTTATTGAACATTCAGACCATTTGTTTTAAAATCGGTCAAATTTTTTGAGGAGGTCTTTTATGAATTATTCTGATCGGGTTGCATCTCTAGAGCCGGAAGGAGCATATATTGTAATGGCCCGGGCCCAGGCTTTGGAAAAAGAGGGCCGGGATATTATCCATATGGAAATCGGCCAGCCCGATTTTCTGACTTTTCCGCATATCTGCATGAGCGGTATCCGTGCCATCGCAGAAGGACAAACGCGGTACAACCCTTCATCGGGTCTTCCCCGCCTGAGAGAGGTCATTGCCGAAGATGCCTCAAAACGAAGAGGGATGACTATTAAACCGGAACAGGTCGTTGTGGGACCGGGAGCCAAACCCGCTCTCTTCTTCCCCACGGTAGCGATTGTCGACGCAGGTGACGAGGTCATCTATCCTGATCCCGGTTTTCCCGCTTACTATGCGATGATAGAAGCGGTCGGTGCCAAGCCTATCCCTGTTCCTCTGGTGGAGGAAAACAGCTTCTCCTTTGACCTGGATGCCTTTGACAGCCTGGTTTCCGATAAAACACGGATGATCGTCATCAATACGCCTGCCAATCCGACAGGAGGCGTGATGCCCATGGAAGACCTTGAGCATATTGCTGAAAAGGCCATCAAGCACAATATCTGGGTCATGTCAGACGAGGTCTACTGCCGGCTTGTTTACGACGGTCTGGGCTCCCCGAGCATTGCCACCATACCCGGCATGCAGGAGCGCACCATTATCGTGGACGGTTTTTCAAAAAATTATGCCATGACCGGCTGGCGGCTCGGACACGGCATTATGCCTGAGGCTCTCGCAGAAAGAACAAGCCTGCTTCTCAACCACGCTATCGGATGCACAACAACTTTTGTTCAGGTTGCCGGTATCGAAGCCCTGACCGCAAGCCAGGAGCTGGCTGATGAAAAGGTGAAGGTATTTGAGGAGCGCCGGAATCTGATCGTTGATGGACTCAATGCCATTCCCGGCATCAAGTGCCGCAAGCCGGAAGGCACGTTTTACGTCTTCCCTAACATAAAGTCTTTCGACATTCCGGCAAGGGAACTGTCAACCCGTATTCTCAATGAAATCGGGGTAGCCCTGCTTCCGGGAACCGATTTCGGGCCTTACGGAGAAGGGTATCTCAGACTCTGCTTTGCCGTCGATTCGGAAAATATCAAAAGGGCGCTGGAACGACTTGCCGGTTTCTTTAAAAAGCTGTAACGGACTACTTGCCGAATTCGTTTTCTATACTATCGAGCAGGAGGGTCATTGTTTTATGTATCTCTTGAACATCGCCCTCCTTCGATAATATTTCCTCTTTTTTCTGGATATATCTCCCATCAACCAGTTCATCCGAACAGTTCTGGATCAATAGGTCAATGCTTTCTGCTGAAGATTCGAGATGGAATTGGAGCCCGATAACCCGGCCCTTGTATTCAAATGCCTGATTTTCACAGGCCTCGCTTCCGGCAATCTTTAAACATCCTTCCGGCAGATTAAATGTGTCGCCATGCCAGTGAAACGCATTGAATTTTTCGGGGAAGGATCGAAAAACCGAAGACTTCTTTGACTCATCTGTCAGGGAAACGGGATGCCATCCGATCTCTTTTTCGCTGTTTTGATAAACACGTGCTCCCAGAACATCAGCTATCAGCTGGGAACCGAGGCATATCCCAAGAACAACCTTGCCCTTTGCAATCGCCTTCTCTATAAATCTTTTCTCGGCGGCGAGCCAGGGATATTTCTTTTCTTCATAGATGTTCATTGGCCCCCCCATGATTATCAGCCAGTCGAAATCACCGGTCTCGGGGAGGGTTTCATTATTGAAAAGCTCTGTTCTCGAAATGTTGTGCCCCTTCAGCCCGGCCCACTGCCCGATATTGGCCGGCCCTTCAAAAGGGACGTGCTGGAGATAATGCAAATTCATATTGATCCTCGATTTTTAACCCGGTTATATTTTTAACAGGGCCTTGCTGAGAAAATGAATGGGAACGTTCACAGCTGCGTCTTTATCTTTCCAGATCCTCTAAAACAGAAAGAATCGAAGCCGCAAGTTTCCTTTCGGTTTTTGTAACACCCGGCTTGAGAATAATCTCTTTTGCTCTTTCAAGAAGGCCGAGCTTGACATCTTTTATATGCTCACTCTTCAGGATATTCAACCCCCAGAGACTCTGCTGGGTTTCACCGCCTGTATAAATGATAAGGTGTTCCAGAGCTGATATGGCCGTATAAACAAAAGCTGTGTCGCCGGCATCTCTCAGGGAGCTTCCAAGGTAAAGTGAAATCCTGCTGACCAGGAAAGTGCCGTAGAGATGGCAGTCCAGAAGCCCGGCAAAGAAATTTTCCGGAATACCCCCGCTTTCAAGCTGGCTGATACTCTCCGGAAGCGGGTCATTGCCGCCCGTTCTCTGTTTATATCTCTCCTTGATATATTCAATAAAAAGACCGGCAAACTCATCACAATGTCTTTTTATTGTATGAAGAAACCTCTCCTGAATATGCCATTTTCTCACAAGTCCGTATGAAACACCTGTTTTTTTTGAAACATCCTTTAGCGTTAAATTCGTCATCATCCAGAGGCTTGTTAAATATTTCACCTTTGAAAAACCGACCGGCTCACCTCTGGGCGTTCCCTTTCTTTCAGCCTCTTGATAACCGTCGCCCTTTTCCTGAATGAATTCTTCTAAAACCAGGTTTTTCATAATGTATTTCCTTTCTTTTAAAACTATATCGGTTTAATCCATAGTTGTCAAGAAAGTGATGCGTTTTTTTCTTCCCGAATTCTGAACCTGTTTTAAACAAACCGCAAAAACATATTGACTAGTTCAAGTTGTTTTGATAGAAAACTAAAGAGCCGTCACTTAATAATAGGAGAATGCAATGAGCATCTTTCAAAGAATCATTTCCATTATCGGAGGCATTCTGATCGTCGTCATTGCCGGAGATATTCCTCTCTGGGACTACCTGAACATTCCCTCATACAGGGCTCATATTTTAACACAGGCTTTAACCATACTTGTCGGAATATTATTGGTCTATTTTGGTCTCAAAGGGAAACGATAACCCTTTAAACATAAAACCTATAAAAAGACCTCTTTTTTGATTGAAGAATCTAAAAAAACCGTGCATGCTAGATGAGAAAAGCTGTTCCGTGCTATATCAAAAAGGGGGGGATTGGAGGTTTCACCGCCTTCTCAAAAATCATGAAATGAATTTACAGAAATCACAGGAGAGTGTTCTATGAAAAAAATAATATTACTCATTCTCATATCTTTCTTATTTGTCAGCTGCCAGCCTATGATCTATCAGGAGCATGAGGAGTACGAGCTCAGCACCGAGATCGAACGCATGTTGTTTTATCACGCCAAGCTCGAAGGTGCCCACTGGAAGTACTTCTTTAAAATAGGAGCTGATACCACAGTCTATTACGACGCAGAAAATATCGTTCAAAAGGGTGATGCTCAGCTGGTATGGACAAAGTTCAAACATCCACGAGGCTACACCGTTGTTTTAAACTCGATCAACTGCAATGAGGAAAAAATTCGCCATGTCCAATCGATTGCTTATAGTGAAAAAGGCATGCCGAAATTGAGGTCATATCATAGCTCAGAATGGAAATTTATTGTTCCGAAAACACTCAGCGACGAATTGAGAAAGGTGGCGTGTCGATAATCTGTGAGACAGACTCCTTTATATTTGGCATATAAAAAAATTAAAAGAAATGTTTATCTTCAAAAAAAACCGGTCTCTGGCTCTTGCCTGTCTCCTGATTACTGGCTTAACAGGTCTTTACACCAAGTTCTACACAGGCTCTGCCGCCCAGTGGGTCAACAACTCTCTTGGAGGCGTCTTCTATGAAATATTCTGGTGCCTTTTTATCTATTTTTTCTTCACCACGATGAAACCGTCCATGATTGCTTTTTTTGTTCTGATCGTTACCTGCTTTCTCGAATTTCTTCAGCTCTTGCATTTCTCATTTTTGGAACTTATAAGAAACACTCTCACTGGTCAGATACTTATCGGGACATCTTTTACCTGGTCTGACTTCCCTTATTATTTTTTCGGGTGTCTGGCAGGATGGTTCTTGATTAAAAAGATTAACCGTTCATCGGGATCGGAAAAAACATGTTGCAAGTAACTTTTCGTATTTTTACCGCTCTTCTTGTCTTGCTGGCGTGGAACACCAGCATCCCGGCAGAAATCTCTTTGCCCCTGCTCAAAAATATCCGATTTGTAAAAACCATCGATAATAAAGAAAAGGTCTTTTTCTTTCTGAACGGTTATTATTTTCCGGAAATCCTCAGTACCGAAGAAAAAGGGCTCCGGCTTATCTTAAACTTTCCCGGCATGCAAGCAGAAAAAGATACGACGCAGAGTCTAAAAACAGACGGTGATTTTATCAAGCATATACAGGCTTTTTTTGTCCCCTCTCCCGGACCGACAACAACGGTTGTTATCGACCTGGCACCGGGTCAATCTTATCATATCCAGCAGAAGTTCTACGAGAGGGAAAAAGCTTTTGTCCTAATCATAGGCCCAGAATAATGCCCCGGCAAAAGTCTTACAAGCGGTTCTGCCCCTTTATCATAAAAATAAAACAAGGCTTACGGCCATAACAAACATACCCGCAATCAATCCATAAATGGACAGGTGGTGTTCGCCGAACTCTTCCGCAATCGGCAAAAGCTGATCGAGCGAGAAGAGCGAAGCTCCATTTGATCCTCTCTTAATAAGAGCGTTTCAAAGTTCGAGTTTCTGCCTTATGATTTTCAGATTTTCAACATCTTCCCTGTTGTATTCCAGAAGGGTTTCGAGAGCCTTTCTATCTCCATACTGCTTGTATCTTATCCAAAGCTCTACCGCCATTCTCCCGTCGATACCGGTCATGCCTCTCATGATCCCCAGTTTTATCTCAACCGCCTTTAAACCGCCGTAGAGATTCTTATTCCAGCATTCGAACATCAGGTCTTTATGCAAGCATATCTTGGACAGGTCAACCCCAAGGTTCTCCCTGATAAAAGGAAGATCAAATCTCGTTCCATTATAAGTATAAAGAATACTGACGCCATCCACTGCATCCAAAAGTTTTTCTGGAGATATCTCACTGCCCACAAGCTGAACGGTTCTTTCTTCCTCGTTGTTCTCCAGATGAATACCGATAACTGTCACATAACCGTGCAGGGGGCTTAAACCGGTCGTCTCAATATCGAGGTATGCAAAAAAATCATTATTGTTTTTCGACATGGCTCTCCCAAAATGATTGCAGAGGTATTATAACAAAAGAAAGGATTTATTGTTAACGATTTTCTTAAAGAAAATAATTTCTTATTTTCTTTTATTCCTGCTTATTACCCATCCGTAAATTCCGAGATTAACGATGAGGACAAAAACTCCCAGAAAAATCTGCATCTGTTGCGAAAGAACCTCCGGGTAAAGAACAGGAAGAATATAGTGTTCAACAAAGCCAGACTTATAAGCCGTGCTTCCGCTTCTTTCCCGAAGCCAGTTCTCCAAAGGTGTAAGAGAACAGAGCCGTCCGGAAAACTCGATATAAACCGCCCACAAAACTGCCGGAATATGAGCAAAGGCAAACCGCCTCCACCTTAAAACCAAAAACCCGCCAAAAACAACTAAGAGAACAAAGAGGAAATGCAAGATAACAACCAGATCTGCAAGAAGCTTATAAATCACTCTTTTCTCCTTTCAACCTTTTTTCTTATTTCCCTATTATCAAAAACCTGTCCTTTAGTCAACACATCTCTTTTTTTTTACAATCTCTGTCTCTGTTTTTCCTTTTTTATAGACTTTTTGCAAGGACGGGAAGCTGAAAAACCTTTCCAGTGTTTTCTTTTTAATGAATATTGTTGTAGGATTATCCCTTGACTTTTTTAAGTATTTGATATAAAATAGGATAAATTTTTGGTTATTATGAAAAACATTTTTTATAAACCATAACAATTTTTTTCAGGAAATGAACCAGAAGGCACTTTCAAAATCGTTAGCTTTTGACACTGAAACCTCAGTCACCCTGCTCGATAACAAGAAGGCGTGGGACAGAGAACGGAGCATCTGCAAAGACTTCCTGAATGCTCTTCGGATAAGGGCTTCACAGAATGACCTCTTCAAGACAAAAACAGAATTTTCAAATGTTATGTATAGAGGCGCTTTTTTTGAAGTCTGTATGATTCTGGATGAAAAACACAAACTCAGTCTGCAAAATAAAGAAGTTTTCTCTCTTGAAAAAGATTTCTACAGACAGTTAGTTCTTCCCTATATCATTCAGCCCGAGCGCGCTCTCAATCTTATAAAACCGGTGTTAATGGAGAAAAAAGAAAAATACGAAAGAAGAAACATCAACCCGGCCGATGTGGATGTGCTGGCTTATTTCAACCTGAACGGTTACGTTCTCGACCTGAGAACACCTTTCCCCGATTTTTCTGAACTGGAAGACCAGGGCTGGCGGTCGCTTTCCTTATCTTCGAATACATACAACCATGTGCTTTTTGCAAAAAACAAAGCTCCGGTCTTTCTGCAAAGATATACCGGAAGGACAATGGTGAGGCCCAACGGGTCTTAATCCAAAAAGCTCATCAGCAGTATCCGCGCTTCCGAATCATATTGTCATCACTAAAAAGCTATAAGGTAGAGTTATGAAGATAACGCTTACATTAAAGTTACCGGTAAGAATTATTAAAAAGGAAAGCTGGTTTATCTCATGCTGCCCTGTTCTCAACGTTCACTCTCAGGGCAAAACGGAAAACAGGGCTTTGGCAAATCTTAAAGAGGCCCTTAATCTTTTTTTGACCTGTTGTTATGAAAAGGGAACGATCGATGCGGTTTTCAAGGAAGCCGGATTGGTGCCCCTGAAAAAAGGGAAAACAAAACGGCTCCCGAAATATTTTAAAAACATTGATGTCCCTATTCCTCTCCAGGTCTCAGAAAATTTTCAAACCATCCAATGACACGTTTAACATCAATACACTGGAAAAAACTTTACTCTGTTTTTGAAAAAGCAGGTTTTCAGAAAGATAGAGAAAAGGGAGATCACATTGCCATGACAAGGTCCGATGTGCTCCGGCCTGTCATCATACCCAAATATGCAAGTATCGATATAAAGATTATCCGCTCCAATATGCAAACCGCTAACATGACAAGAGAGGATTTTTTCAGACATCTCAGTCATACATAGATGTCGCTTCCTGATTTTTCACAAAGGATACCACGCTTTATTTTTTACTCAGTGCCTGTTCTGAACATTCTTTATCTTTTCAAATGTCCGAAATCCTCCCATGCCGAGCATAGCAAAAACAAGACTCAAAAGACCTTCGGTATTCAAGACCGGCGGGATGATATTCAGTTTAAATACGCTTGTTGTCCAGATAAGCATAGGGTGCCCGATAAAATGATAGAGAAGAGCCGCTCCGCATATCCAGCCGATAAAAGGTCTCCAGCCGGCCACAAAAACACTTTTATGCTTAGCTTCTTCGATATTAATATCGGTTTGTGCCTTCTGAGAAGCAAACTCAAGTTCTAACAGCTTTTGTTCAATCTCTGCCTTTTTCTCGGGCGGCAAATCACCGGTGATAGCCGAGCGGATATCTTTTGCAAGCCCTCCAATCCCTTTCATCAGCTCACTGATTCCACCCGAAGCAATTAAACCAAGAATATTCATTTTTCCTCCCGCTGATAACTATCTTTTTTATTGTTTAGAGAATCTAAAAAGCAATTCTGTTTTTTGAAAATTTCTTTTTGATTTTGTTGATAACCCCGGTCTTCCAGAGAATGACCACAACAACACCGATTATCCCCAACACAACAAAAGTTTCCATTTTGAACTTCCTTTTCTATTGTTCTTATCATAAATTCTTTGTATGTGTTTACCTTTATCATTTCAATCCTGAAATCCAGATAATCTTTTTCAGTAATCCCATCCTGAAATAAATAGGGAAATATTTCTTCGAAATACTCTTTTACTTTTTCCCTGTCCGCCTCTTCTTCCCAGTAATTTCCATTAACCGGTATCAGCCAGATACTGCCTAATAGCTTTTCTTTCTTCCATTTCATTTCTGGTCTCTCATTTTGACAATATCGAGTAAATAAATTTTCCTATCCATATAAGAAGCGAGACAATAAAGCCGGACACCCCCCCGAAAAGGGTTCCATCCCGTCTCGACTTCTCTTTAATCTTTGTTTCCAGCCCTGTAAAATCGATGTCTCTTTTATTCAGTTCCTCTTTCATCTCGGCCCGAAGGCAATCGAACTTCTGGTCTAATAGGCAGATCCTTTCTTCATGTGCCTGGATATTGTCATAGATAATCCAGTCCCTGTCAGCCGCTTTTATCTTTTTGAATTCCAGTTTGTTTATCTTAATCCCGCTACCCATTTCAAATCCCTAATAGAGCCACAAAACCTTTTGGGGTTTTGACCCGTCAATGTCGAGATGAATAAAGTTTTTTGCAATCCCTACTCTTTTCACATCGCCTTCAATAGCCATTGCTACGCATTTGAATCTTTCACAAGAGTCCCGTATGAAAATGTCAACAGCCTTTCCTTTTAAGTGGGAAGAATCAGGCTTGCCGCCTGCTTTTTCATTGTGTTTTTCACATCGGCATCCGGAGGTGATGATGATGGGCGACCTCAGAGCATTTCTAATATTTTCGAGTATTGCAACCAGATTCATATCGATATTCTCGAAACCGCACCCGCACCGGCACGCAAACTCGTGTCTTGAAAAATGTTCTGTAAGATCGCCCATTAATGCAGCCTCCTTAATCAATCAGCTTTTAGCCGATTGCCATATAATTAATATAAGCTGTGCCGGTCGGTGAACCTGTTTTGGCCCACTCCAGAGTAAAACCGTCGGCGTCAAGGCTCTTTATCTTTCCAAGCGTATAATTACCGGGACTGATAAAAAGCATTATGCTCTGAGTCTGGCTTACATCCCACTGTTCAGGGTCGATATTGTCATAGTTCGCCACAGCGCCGTCAAACGAACCGTCAGACATACCCACTCCCATAGGCTCATCGGTAGGCATTCCGTAGTGAAAAATAACCGCTTTCGGTGTAAATCCCAAACCTGTCACAGAAAGATCAGAGGTAAGTGAAATATCCCTCGCAACACCCCCGGCCTTGATGCTCTGTGACGGAGCATCCTGAAAGGTTACGGTGCTGCTGCCGGAACCCACACCGAGAAACTTTACCGTCCCGCTTCCGTGATTGAGGTTTGCTATATCCACATCTGTAAGGTTGGTAATCTTGAACTGGGTGCTGATAAGCGATTGGCCATCCTCGCTAAAAAGAATAGACCCTGACTGTAAATTCAAATAAGATGTATCTGTCATTTCTTTACTCCTTTATACTTTTTAAAATTAATACCCTGTTTGCGCCAAATTCATACGGCGTCTTTAATTCTCCCCCCTTTCTCTTTTGGATTTCAAAAATAAAAAAGCCCGGCCGATATGGTTTCCCATACCAGCCGGGCTTCTGTTTTTCAGAGCCGCCCTTATTAACAGAAAAGCAAAATCACATTTATTTTAAAGATGGTCTTTTTCTTTTAGAGTCTCCGTTTTTTTAATTCAATAACCGTTGCCTTTTTACTCGTCTCCTGCATTTTCAGTTCGCGCTCTATCTTTTTCGCCAGCCTCTCCCGCTCCTCCTCTTCCATATCCGGACATCCCAGATATATAATGTTCCCTTTGCTGTCCTCACCTGCGGGAATCTTTTTTCCTCTCAGCCATCTCACGCCGTCTCTCCCAAGCACTCTTGCCATATCTTCTATCATGTTACCCTCCCGGAGCTTCCGCGACTTCGGGGTTAAGATTGGTTAAGCCCCAACCGCGAAGAGATGCAAACTTTCCGTTAAAAAAATGGCCCTCTGTTCCGGAACCTTATATATAGCTGATAACATAATTGTCAATGCCTTCCTTTGGAAGGGCTTCGATCTCCGCCCTGTGTGCCTGATACTGGTTCCTTATATCGATATACCTCTCCATCAGCTCCACGAACGAAAGGTCTGCCGGATCAGGGATACCTTTTTCAAGCCTTACCATTATCTCGATGCTGTCAAACTCGCTGTCCAGAACTTTCATGGCAAGATTCATCGCTTCTTCTATTTTTTTATTCTTTACATCATCAAGCGGCCTCGAATCGACGCAGGCCTTCTCATACTCCTCCTTCGTGCATCTCAAAGCCTCCAGCTCGTCTTCCGCATAATCCGAGCACCTGACCACATTCTCAACAAGGAGCTGTAATTCCCCCTCCCCCGACTGGGAATCGAGTATCTCTTTCGTTGCTTTATGCCTGCATATCCTTTTCACAAGCGTCATAGGCGATATCCCTCCTTCCTTCACTAAAATTTCAACGCAAGATATTTTATATTCAACGTAGAGCCCGGGCTCCCTCCCTTTGCCCACTTCATTGTAAAGCCGTCTGCATCCATCGACTGAATCCAGCCGTCATAGGTATTCGCTCCGTTATCAGATTTTATCGAAACGCCTGACAGGTGAAGATAATTACTGCTCGTCCCGTCCCTGCAAATGCCGGTATGGCTCTCCGCATCATCAAAACCCCAGGAAGCCTCCGGAGCACCGTGTAAACATGAAAGAAATATCAATACATCCGGCTGAAACCCCACGCCTGTTATGACCTGCACTCCCGACGAAAGAGACATAGACCGCGTAAATTCCCCTATTTTCATCTTAGCACTGCTCACTTCACTCAAAGCCTTATTGACCAGCTCATTTCCGTCTGCACTGAAAAGTAAAGAGCCGGGTTCAAGCGACATCCCGGCAATACTGTCGCCATCTCTCGAATAATAGACCGTTCCCGAGCTCATGTTCTCCGGAAAACCGTTTCCCGGGTCGCCCTTTTCTCCCTTAGGTCCCTGCTCACCGACAAGGTCGGAATTTTCCAGACCGTCTCCTGCCGTATTCCATTTCAGCACAAGGTCGGGCTCGGGCTCAGGCAGTTCGAGAGAGGAATATTGAGACGAGCGGGGAAGGAGCAGAGACCTCAGTATCTTCTCGTTCACCTGCTGGCATATCATCGTAAGTCTGTCGGCAACGTTCTCGTGAGACTTCGCAGAGAACGACCCGCCCTCGCTGTAATCGGTTTCCTGCTTCAATGCAAGCTCCCGGATAATGACAAGGGTATTGCCGGAAGCATACGCCTCTCCTGTTGTAACACTCCCGCCGTTCTCATCTCCGGCTCCGGAAACCGTGTAGTCGGAATCAAGAACCAGCTCTGCCTCGCTCCCGAAAGAGTTCCTTAAGATAACCTTCAGGTCGCCTTCTTCAAATATCTTAAAATTGTATGCAAAGGCAGTCTGGCTTCCGCTTAAGTGATAAGAAACTTTATTTGTTGTAGACGATACGGTCATCTTACCTTCTTCCTATGAATATCCTTCTCCCCTGCCGCCCGTAGCTGTTCATTGTTCTTTCGATACCGGTAAGGAGCGTCCTCCCTGTTTTCAGGATGCCTGTTTTTCTCTCTTCACCCGCTTTTAAGCGGAGCATTCCGGCCTTTGAGCGCTTAAGCGCGCTTTCAAGCGCCGCCTCTCTTTTCCGCTCCTGAATATCCTGTTCCGCCTCTCCGGCCGTCTCTTTCAGGACAAGGAGCGGAGAGCCTTCAAGCCTCACTCCCCGCTTCGAGAAAAGCGCCCTCTGCCTGGCCAGCTCTTTTGCGCTTTTCTTTCTGAGCTCTCCGGCCTCCTCTTCAGCTTCATACTCTTTTGCCTTTGCCTCGGCCTCTGCAAGCCCCGCGCTGTACTCAGACCACGCCGCCTGATTTTCCGACTGCCTCATCCTGTCGAACACCCCCGCTCCTGCTGAAAGGGCGGTTATCCATGTCATCGGGTTAGCCCCCATTTTTTCTCCTTACCATTGCAAAAAGCCAGTGGTCGCTCCCGTCCGGGCCGAACTTTCTCATAAGTCCTTCCTTTTTGAACCCTAAATTCTCAAGGTATCATTCTGCGGACGGCACATCCGACCTTGCGTGGGCCTGCACGCGGTGAAGCTTCCAGTCTTCCACAATTCTTTTTAAAAATCTGTTCACATAGTAATAAGCTTCCTTTGGGTGCTTTATGATCTCCTTTGAAAAAAGCGCCCATGCCTCGCCGACACCGTCCCAGAGAATTCTCACTCCACCGCATCCGAGAACCTGCCCTTCAAAAAGTCCCGTAAACGAAGGGCCGAAATCATGGTTCATCTTCGCCCATTCTTTGAAAACCGCTTCATTCTGCATCGGCTTTTCATGCTCCCTGACATCAAGGCTCAAGACATGTTCAACCTCAAAAGGAACAATCTCTATCTGCTTTACTTTCATTCCTTACCTCTCGTAAAACTCAATTCTCGGTACGATTGCAAGAATGGTCATAGGCAAAGGCAGATCCTGCACCACCACAACCTTTGCGTCGGTATCGTGCCCGTGCGGGAAAGATATTTTCTTATCTCCGCTAAAAAAAGAAATCGGTTCGTCCATCTCATCTGAAGCGCTCCTGAAAGGCACGGTATCGATATTATTTTCGTCATACCCGACTTTTGCCCCGATGGTTTTATAGAGCCTTACAACAACCTCGCTTATCCTTTTGGTCTTTCCCTGCGAAGTTGCGCCCATCTGCTCCACGCCCAGAGGCATCGGCTGAACCTTTGATTCAAAGTGCAGTCCCATATGTATTTTATTGGCATACCTGTTAAGAGTTATCGCGCCGGAAGATACGGTGCAGTTCGGGTGCACCGCCCCGTCTGCAAGAACATCAACGCTTTTTCCCTCGAGATGGTCTAATCCCGAAAGCGAATTGACAACCTTTTCCACGACACCGCCGGATGTATATGCTCCGTAGCCTGTTCCGTCCACCCCGCTAAGCTCGAACGTGTCTGCTGTGCTGTTCGCAACCGTGAACACCTTGTAGTTCAGCTCTGTCATACCGCCAACATCTTTTATCTTTACCTTATTGCCGTCAGAAAAACCGTGCGATACGGCAGTTATAACAACAGGGTTAGCCTGCGTTGCGCCGGCAATATTGTTCTCTACGCCCCCGTCATAAGTAAGACCGCAGTCCACATAGAAGCAGTCTTTCTGTTCGTCAGGGATTGCGGCCGATTTGAAATATTCTATGTACCTCTTTGTCGAGCCGTTTATCGTTCTTTTAACCGATATCCAGACCTCGTCATAAGTGCTCACGGGTATAACCGCAACCGACTCGACCTCTCCGTCTGTCACGTGCCTGTGCCAGCCGACGACCTGCTGCGCTCTTTCATAGGTCATCCCGATAAGAACCCCGTCTCCCCTGATACACCAGAGAATCGAATCGGGCTGCTGCTGGTAGGCCATCTGGACAATCCCTGCTCCTGAAATATGCTCCGCCAGAATGGTCATATCAGGCGCAACGTAGCCGTCCTTCTCCCATGAAAAGGTAAACTCCCTTATCTTCTTTCCCGCTCTTTGAATAAAAAGGACAACGTCATTAACAAGAAGCCCCTGAACATTTTTACTTCCGTAGGTCGACTGTCTCTTACAGACAATATTTGTTGGCGAGATTGGCTCGCCTGTTGTGCCGGAGCCTATCCTCCACTCGCCGCCGCTTGTGCCGGCAAGGAGATAGTTCTGGGGGCTGAGCCACCTGATGGCATTTACCTGGTCTGCCGCTATCGTGTAGACAAAGGCATCATCATCCTCTGACCCTGTTGTCATATTGCCGAAATCCCCTGACCCTGATGCCCATATTTTTTGAGGGTCATTGTTCGAACCGGCAAAAACAAGCCTCTCTTCGAAAAAGGCCACGCATGAAGGGTAGTGAGCGGCGGATGTAAACGGGTCTGATGCCGGTTCATAGGGGTCAATCGACCAGTCGTTGTGGGCCGAACGGGTGAGCTCTCTCGGCTTGTAGTTCGGGTGGACAATATACATAGTGTCGTTAGACTGAACGTATTTTAGCTCGAATAGATCCGCTTCTAAATAGGGCGCTGCCAGCTCGTAAATGCCGCCGCCGCCGTCTTCGACCTGACCGTTGTCTTTGTAGACCCTCATATACTGGTCGCCGAACTCAAGGGCATAAGCCTGCTCTGTGTTGAACTCAAAGGGAATAAGCCTAACTTTTTTAGAATGGTCTTTCACATCGGCAACGTAGACAGTGCCGGGCCTTCTCACAGCCCCGCCGTGAGGGTAGATGAGCATGTTCTCAAGCGTCTCGCACCCGTTGTAATATTTGCTCTGGTCGACCCGCCCCTTGAGACGCGGTGAAAGCTCTCCTGCCGTGAAGTTTGTTATGATGAGATCGGTCTTTGCCATGTTTTGCTCCTGATTTTTATGAAATAAAAAAGCCCGGCCAGCATGGTTTTCATGCCAACCGGGCTTCTGTATATCAGAGAGTCCCGATTAATTAAATTTTTATTCCATGTTTCTTCTGTTCACCATTTTACAAAACTCAAAATATCGCTCTGCAAATCTTTCGAAAAACGCCCGAATCTTTTCAAGCAAAGCCAAAAGAGAGTTTTTCTTTCTCATATATTAAATATACATTATTCACAGCCAATTGTCGAGCCTTGTAAAACCGAAAAAGCCCGAAATATCATGAATTAAGGAGTTCCGGGCTTCTGTGTGTCAGAGTGGCCGATAAAACTAAATTAATTTTTATTCTTCTATAATATAACCCCTGTTCAAAAAATTGTCGAGGGGGAACAAGGGTGAAAAAGGGGGAGTTTGAAAGGTATTTTTAAATGCCTCTCGCACACTCGCGTTCTCCAACTAAAAAATGACAGCTTATTTTCAAATAACCACTAAAAAACATATCTGACGGAAAAGACGATTCCGTCAAAGGCCACACTGTCTCCCTGATCGACCGACCTTGCCTCCTGGACATCATCGACAAATTGCTTGTGGGTGAGCACATCTGTCCAGTAGGAGACAAGATAGCCGGCCCTGAACTCCAGGTCAGGTGCCGGCATAAAGCCGAAACCGACATCGAGCTCATAGACAGGGAAGACATTCTCATATTCGCTTTCCGAAAAAGTGCGGTAGGGACTTGAACCTGAATAAATATCGCTGTATGTGGCATCCGCGTTGCCGGCTAACAGGGAAACAGACCCGTCGACCTCGAAAAAGAACCTGTTCTTAATAAAGGTCTGTCTTCCGATGACCCCGATTTTCGGGCCGAGCATATTCGTCTCGATATGGCTTTTTATCTTTTCTGTGTTTGAACCACTCACGTAAGTAGCCCTTAAGTCCTGCTCTATCCTTGCATACCTGAGCCCGATGAGCCCGCTCACAGTAAGCTTTCCGCTCTCGAACAGCGGCCTGGTATATTCCAGGTCGAGGACATCGATCTCAAAATCTAAATGAGAAGATACGGAATCAGGATCATCGATTGGACTGGTTCCAGAACCCAAAAGAACCCAGAGTTTTCCGCCGTTGGGTTCGGTGGCATAGAAGTCCTCATCCGTATCCAGATGCCAGTATGATGAGGAAAGCCTGCTGTTGTCTTTGAACTGGTACCCAACGGTATATTCTGTTGAGAGGCGCGACAGGGTGTCGAACTCGATGCCCCGCGCAATCCCTTCTGCTAAGTTGTCCGTATCCCAATCGATAATTGCCACATCGATATCGATTCCCCTCGGGGTAAGGAGCAAAAGCTTTGCCTCGGCAAACGGCCCGGTATCTTCGGCCTCTTTGGGCACTTTGACCGATGCCTGCGCTTCTTCCTTTACTCTTTGCTGTTCCGATATGACCTCTTCCTGCCCCTCTAATTTTTTCTTCAGATATTCGAGTTGCTCGGTGTTCTCCTTGATCCGGTTCTCCAGTTTTTTAATGATACTTTTTAAATCCTCTCCGGTGTCCTCGGCAAAGGACTTTTTAACACCGGAAAGTGTGAGCAGGAGAAAAAAGCAGATTGCAAAGACAGCGATCCTTCTCATCGGTGACCTCCCTTTGATAATTAACAAAAAAAGCTTTGAGACAACAAATTCTTGCATTTTTTAAAATACCTGTCAATAGTTTAATAGGCATTTTCTAGTCCTTTGAAGGGATAAAAAGGGGGAGTTTGGGGAGAAAAAAATAATCTGGACAGGCTATTGACAGGTGCCTTTTTTGGTGCAAGAATTATCTGCCTGCTTTACTGCTGTGTTTTACTTTATTCTGATAACTGAGGCTGGTGCGAGTTAAGGTTTTTTTTCGTATCCATTTTCTTAACAACGAACAGAGGGAGAGAAAAATGAAAAGGTCAATATTGCCCAGAGTAGTCATCGCCTGCATCTTTGCTCTCATAACAGCGCTGCTGCCGGAAGGTCTCGAGGCTGGAACAAAATGGGTAGAGTTGAAGACCAAAGACGGAAAAACTATTCAGGCTATCTACGGCACTCCGGACAGTGCCGGCAAGCATCCCGCAGTTATCTACAACCACGGGCTTATAATAAGGAAGATGGGGTATTATGAAAAAGCAAGAAGAGGCTACGATGTTAAAGATTTTGTCGAGGGGCTTGCCTCTAACGGCTTTGCCGCTATCGCCCCCATCAGAGAGACAGGAAGGGTCGAAGACCTTTCCGAGGGCCTGCCGCCCAGAACCGATATCTCGGCCGAAGAGTGGACAGAGGCAATAGAAGAAGGGCTCGACCTGATAAATTCCTCTATGCAGTTTTTGAAAGGCCAGCCCGATGTGGCCGGCGATAAAATAGGTGTTATGGGGTTCTCCGAGGGCGGGTTGATAACCTTTTGGTCACCAATCATCTACAAAAACCTGAAGGCAGTCGTCATCATGTCCCCTGGTAACATGGGAAGCTCTTCGTACCGGTTCAGAAACGCCCTTAAAAAAGTAGATACAATAACAGCGCCGGTATTTTTAACCTTTGGGGATTCCGACAGCCGAAAGATACGGGACAACTGCTTTAACCATCTTATCCCGAAAATGGAAAGGCTCGGCAAAACCTTCGAATACAAAGTCTATAATGGCGACCACCGGTGGTTTCAGAAAGTCAGAAAAGAATACTGGGATGATATTATCAGCTTTTTCAATAAACACCTGAAATAACAGTCAGGCAGATGTTTCCATCAAAGAAAAAGGGAGAAATTGGGGAGAGAAAAAAATCGAAATTGAAGGTTGACTTTACCTTTTTTAGGTGCAAGAATTAGTTGACTCAATATTCCAAAACAAAAAGGAAATATCTAAATCAATGTCGTGGATAGTAGGCGTAATATTACTGCTCTTCCTTGTTTATTGCCTGTGGGATGTTGCGTTTAAGAACGTCAGCTTCTTTGTTATCCTGAGATGTCTTGCCGTAGGCTCTGTACTCACTCTTATAGCACTTCAACTACTCGAGCCCGACAATCCTCCAAATATATATCTCATCATAATAATGGCGTTGGTTATGTCGATTGCCGTGTTCTTTATCTGTAAAACGAGCGGGAAGAAAAAATAAATCGAAATCGAAGGTTGACTTTACTTTTCTTTGGTGCAAGAATCGGTTGACTAAAGGGTTAGATTTAAAAAACTATTGAGAAATAAAAAGCATTCAAAAAAACAAAAAAATGCGTATAAAAAATTTCCAATTAGAAGTACCCTCAAATAATCCCTTTAAAAATGATAAACTTAGTCGCGCGAAAGACGCAGAGGTATTAACAAATCTCTTGAAAACTATTAACGAGCCCTTTGTTTTGATGGTTGATGCTGGTTGGGGGAAAGGAAAAACAACATTTCTTCAAATGTGGCTAAGGTACTTAGAAAACGATGGATTCTTTTGTTTATATCACAATGCTTTACTTAATGATTTTGCTGAAGACCCTATGATAGCTTGTGTTGGAGAAATAAAAGCTTTCATAGAGAAAATCAAAATAAGTAAAAATAAAAAAGACAAGGCAAAAAAGTATTTAGACAAAGCGAAAAACATCGGATTGAAGCTTTCTAAAAGTGCAGTTCCTAAAGTAATACAACTAGTAACTTCTGGAGTAGTTGACAAAGAAGTTATTTCGGGCATCTTGGATGAGTTCGGAAAAGAAAGAATTGAAAGTTACGAAGAAGATAAATCCTCAATAAATGATTTTAAAGAAAACCTGGAAGGATTAGTTGACCTTGTATTAAAGTATCGACAAAATAAAAGATCTTTTGTTTTTTTAATTGATGAATTGGACAGGTGTCGGCCGCATTATGCAATAGAGTTTTTAGAAAGAATTAAACATGTCTTTGATGCAACTGGTGTTATCTTTGTTTTAGCATTAAACAAAGAACAGCTTACAAAATCAGTAAAGGCTCTCTACGGTAGCGACTTTGATGCCAATGGATATTTGCGAAGATTTTTTGACTATCAATATCAATTACCTGACCCATCAAAGGAAAACTTTATTGATTTTTTATATGATAGATTTAATCTTGATTATCTTTTACCAGAAAATAAAAGTTGCCCTGAAGATAATAATCAAAGACTTCAGATAGTTGAAACTCTCTCTGCTTTATCTAAATTATTTAATCTTAGTTTAAGAGACCTGGAGCAAAGCTTTACAATAATTAGTATAATCTACAGAATAAAAAATCCTTATGAGATAATATATTTCCCCCTGTTGGTTACTCTCATTGCACTAAAAATTAGTGATGAAGATTTATACAAAAAGATTATTTTAGAAGAAAAAACTACCGAGGATATCCTTCTTAAAATAAAACGAGATAAAATAGGAAATCAATTCTTACAGAAAAACCATTATGGAATGGCTTTAAAAGTTTTTCTTGAAGTTGGATTTTTGAATTACAAGGAACTTAGAGCAAAAATGGATACTTATAGTGAGAAAATCGACAACTATACGATTACGCGTAATAATCAAGGACTAAATTTTGTTAGCTTTGCTATAGAAATTATTCAAAAGCTATGTAGCGAAAAATATGCTAGAGAAGAAAAACTAATTCCTTATCATATAAAGAAAATCCAGGCTTCTGAACAATTTGAAATTTAGGCAGATAGTTTTTTCAATAAAAAAGCCCGGCCACTGTTTTTCACGCCAGCCGGGCTTTAAGTTTTTCAGAACAACCGTTAGTTTAACTGTTAATGATTTATTTTCAGGATTACCTCTATTTATCCAAGAAATTAAATTTCCTTAATCTATTTTCCTGATTTATCAATCTCTTCTTGCTCTTGTGGTATATCTTTAATATCAGAGGGAGAAGATTCTACACAAAGCGTTTGGGTTGCAACTGTGGGGTCATAGTTAGTAATCTGTCTTTTGTTTTCATAATAATCAAAAACAAAATAAGCATTATCATTTATTCTTTTAATCATTGTTCTTTACTCCTTAAAGAAAAACTCTCTTAATTTGTTGTTTTGCTCATCATTTTCTTTATTAATTTTATTAATTTCTTCTTCAGTCAATTCCTGAAATCCTTTATCTAATGTAATTTCAGCCATTCTCACAGGCCCACCAACTTTTGGATCCTGAGTTGCTGTTTCTCGAATAAGATACGATGCCAATCTTTTAATATTTATAAGTTTCATCTGAGGATTATAAAGTCTGTGCATAAGATATATTGCGTACTGAGGAACACCTCCTAGCATATGTCCTGATGTACACAATTGTGGAACAAAATCCATTGCAGATGTAAACAAATAAATTCTATTAGCACCATCAGTGTTTTTATTATAACCTACAACTATCAAAACAATATTTGGTCTATGATCTATAATTTGTTGTCCACGTGGTTGTACAAACTGCATAGCACCAAACCATTGTCTAAATTCTTTTCTTCCCCACTCATATAGTTCTTGAACTATATCATCGACATTAACTAGATCCTTTGATTCCACTATTTTTTTAAAAGAATCTATAAAACGATTACAGAGTTCAGTGGCCCCAGATGTTGCTATACCACAATAATCACTTAATTTAAAAATTTTCTTATGTGTGTCATTAACTGCTGTCAATGATCTTGGATCACCAATAGTTCCACGACTATCTGATGCAAGAACCATTCCATCTTGCCCCTCCAAACCAACAATTAATGTCATAATATCACCACCTTTTTTTATAACTTACTATTTTTAATTTTTGGAAGTTCATATTATATCACACTTGTCAAGTTTTTATTCCATTCTTAGGCTTATTCTCCCCTAACTTAAAGCTTTCCAGCTTGTTGACGTTGGTGATGCCGCCCATGAAGAAGTTTATCTCCACCTTTCCGGTGAAGCCCACCGGTATCTGTTTTAAAAATCCGGTAATAAGTTCGAGTTTTTCCGGTTTCATATTACCTCCCTGCTTGTTGCCACGAGGTTTGCTCTTTTTCCTCGTCGGGCTTTCCCTCTATGGCGTTCAATTTATACGCTTCAAAGACCGCCAGCCTGTATTCCTGAAGAAGGGTTGCTTTCAGGCTCTTGTCGTTGGCAATGGCAACGGCAAGGTCCGCGGCAAGGCGAAGCGAAAACGCCTCGATAAAGTTCGGGTGGTAAAGGGTTGTGTCTGCTATTCTGGCGATATATTTGATGTTAACCTCGTCATCGTCGGTGAGAAGCCTGTCGCCCTCGATAACGTAATCGGAACCGGAATCATAAATATCCACCACCCTCAGGCAGTCTGACGGAAGCTGGTACTGGTAGTAAAACTCAAAGTCCGGCACTTCGGAAAGCTGGGCAAGCTCTGCCCTTTTTAAGGCAAAGTTCCACGGGTAAGAGGTAAGCACAGCGTCCCTCATCAGGTCAAAAAGATAGGAGCACTGCCGCCCTTCTTTTGTCTCGTTATCAAGGGCGATGATATTGGAAGCGCCTATTTTTGAAAGCGCAAGATTACATATCTGAACCTTCGAAGCCATATCACACCTATTATTTTAATATTTTGGGGCGGATTTCTCCGCCCCGTTTGTTTATTTGCCGCTTTTTTTCACGGATCTCTTTTTTACTGGCTCCGGCGGGGCATCATCTTCTGTCCTTAAGCCGGCATCTTTTCCGGCCGGGACAAAATACTTCGGCACTTTTTCGCCTTCGTCAAAGAAAACCCGCATGCCTTCTTTGTATAAGCGGCCTTTAAAAACACATTTTTTCCTGCAAAGATAATCGATCATAAACCTTTATCCTCCATTATCGAGAGATTAAAGGTCCTGCTCGGCGGCCATAGAGAGAAAGGCGTTTACCTTTCCCGCTGTAAAGGGGCCGGAACCGACCGTGTAGTTGAGCCGGATATATCTTCGAAGACCGTTCGGCAAAGCCACCTTCAGAACGCATTTTCCGGCAACCAGGTCGGCCTCGTCAACGGCATTGCTGATAACCACGTCATCATAAGCGCTGTCGTCGGCGCTGTCCTGAACCGCTACCTGAAGCGTTGTGGTGCCCTGACCGGTAAAGGCCGTGTCGACCACGCAGTTGAGGTAGACAGGTGCTCCGTCCCCTATCATGGAGTCGGCAACGCCGGTATCGATGACGTTCGCGCCGACCGCTGTTGCGGTGATGGCCTGTTCCTCGCTGAACACGAGTTTGTCATCCATTATCATTTTTCATTCCTCCTTCGATAAATTTACTCTTAAACACGAAAGGACTAAGAGATAGCCGTTTCGGTGCTCAATATCCCTTCGACCTTTCTTACGGGCACACCCCTGAAATGCATGACCGGCTTTCCCCATATCTCGTGAGAGGTATAGTTCACATTGGTCTCGTTCTTTGCCGCAATGTCCATCTGTGTTCTGATGGTGCTGTTGCAGTAAACAACGGCGCCTGTCCCGTTGTAGGGAAGCTCGTTCAGCAGGGTAATGAGGTGGTCTTCGTCAAAGATGTTCGATGTGCCGGATGTTTCGATATTGGCAATTCTCTTGATACATCTTGGGTCTCTGACGGCCAGACCTACATTAAGCCTGAAGTGGGTGCGGTATGCCTGAAATTCCTTGTTGTTCGCATCGAGAACCGTGCACTCGCCGAGGTCGTTCATGTCGATGCCGATAGTTCTGGAATTTTTGGGATAGATCAGGTGAACCTTGTTCTCGCCCCACTGCACTATCCAGATGGAGGTTGTGCTGCTTCCGCTTCCGCCCGCGCTGATAACGCTGTTTGTTGCCACGGCGTTGTATCTGGGGGCGAGGCCGTTAAACTGCTCGGGGTCGGTATCGGCGTTTCCGTAGACCAGGGCATCGGCAAGACTCTGGGAAAGACCTTCTAAGAAAGCCTTATCCTCTGAGAAGCGGAAACCCTTTGGGTCGGGAGCGATATCGACCAGAGCGGTATCGACCTTGCTGTAGGCTTCCAGCATTCCGATTCCTTCCACGACCTGAAGGGTCTGGCTGGCTTCGGCGTCAATACCCTCATTCAGCTTTCTCCATGTTCCTGAAGGGAGAGTTAGCCTTCTGGTGCATTTGTGAGATGTTTCCTGATTGGCCTTGACCCAGACCGCGTCGTTCAGTATATCGTTCGTCTCGTTCAGGGTTTCGGCAATCTCCAGTATTTTTCCGTCGTTCGTTCGTTTTGCCAGCTCAACAAGTGTGAGCTGTGATGCTGCATCCAATGTTGCCATTAGTTATTCCTCCTTTTCTTTACTTCTTCATCTTCGGGTAAATCTTGTCCAGCATGTCGGTCTTGCCCTCTGTTTCGGGGCTTCCGCTGACAAGCTGGTCATCCTTTACAGCCAGAGCCATTTTGAGAAATGTCTTGAAGACCGCAGGATGATTCCCCAGCCGGCTCTCTTCCAGAACACTGACCATCTCTTCACCGCCAAAGGTTCTGACTGCCCTTTTGGCAAGCTCGAGGCTTTCGCCGTATTTTTGGCCTAGCTCCTGCTTCAGGGTATTTTCAGCGTCGCCATACTCCCTTTCCCGTTCCTTCTGCATGATGCCGTGCGCCTCGCAAACATTGCCGTTATACCAGTCATAAAGCCCTCTGGCCTGTGAGTCGGTCAGGTTCAATCTGAGAGCCATGTCTCGAAAAGACTGTTCCATAAAATCATTATACGGAACGTCTTCCGGCAGATTATCCGGTCGCGTAAGGCCATACTGTTCTGCCGATTCAGGACGGCCTGCCCTCTTGTAGAATTCGGCCCATTCTTCTTCATCTGCATCTTCGTCGGGTATCTGGACTGAGTTTTCGGCCCTCCCTTTAAGGTCGAGGTATTCTTTCCCCAGGTCGCCTAATTTCTCGAACCCGGTAAAAGCCTCGTTCTCTTTCAGGTCGTCCGGCAACTGCGCTCTCCATCCCCCTGTCTTCTTCTCATCTTCAGCCTGAACTTCTTCTTCGTTTTTTGTTTCGCTCATTTTTTTCTCCTCTTAAGAGTTTTTAATTTAAGCATATAAAACTTGACATTTTATTTTAACGTTTTAAACTTCTCATATTATTAACTATCTAAATAAAGGAGTTACAATTATGATCTCTGATGAACAAAAAATTGCTCAAAAGGAAATCGCTCTAGAATTAACCCTAAAACTAATGGAAACAAAAACCATTGGCCAAATCTCTTTAGGAGAATCAGATGTTCCAAACACTGTTAATCCTGAGCAACTTGGCAAGATTTACCAAACTCTTTACAAGGCAGTAGAAGAAGCCTAATAAATCTTTTATAACGTGTTTCAACAAAGTCTGGGTCGTTTATATCTTGAGCCGCAATCTTTAAAACTTCGAGTTTAATGTCATCATCAAGGTTGCGTAACATTTAAACCTCCCGTGGTTTATTTGTTTGAATTAATTTCTTTGCGCCCGATCTTGAACCAGTTTGTTATCAGCTGTCTGATATCTTCGGCATCGCTCGAAAGCATGCCGAGAGTCCGGAGCAGTTCTCTTGCATAGTTCTGTCTGGCTATCTCTTCGGGGTCATCCGGTGCTACCTCATTAAAAATGCCTAAATTTGCCAGCATGTGGGAGAGAACCATCATCCCCTCTGTCGACGAAAAGACCCTCCGGTAGATTTCTTTTACCTCCTTTTCCAGCTCTTCATGCGTTTTTTCGGGAACGTTCTTCACTGAAGTTTAACCCCCATCTGTTCTTCCAGCAGTTTTGAGAGTTTGCCGTCCGAGGCTTTATCGGCCTCGGCAAGCTTTTTCGCGCCTTCGGCCGCCTCTCCCATGCTCTTTTGCATCATCATGGCCTGCTGTTCCTGCATTTTCTGTTCTCGAAGCGCCTTGACCATCTCTTCGGGCCTTATGGCCTTTTGCGGCATTCCGTAAGCATCGAGAACCTCTCTGACAACGGTGTCCCAGTCGATGATGTCTGCGGTCTGCGGGTTTGCCTGTATAATCGGGACAATCCTCTCTAAACTGCTCAGAACCCCCTGTGTTTTAAAGAGGCGTTTTTGCGCCTGGGCAAGAGGGCCGAGATAATCAACCTCTATCGATTCGCCGCCGTATTTATAAAGCTCGTCGGGCACGGGCTGCAGAGATGAAGTGGTCTTGTTCAGCTCTATGTCAAATATTCTGTCGATAAGCGGATTGAGACATTCCGAGTTGAGCCTTCCTATGGTCGTTCCGAGAACGGCCGCCTTTTCGCCCATCCGCTCGACTATTTCTGTGGCTGTCATCTGCCTTTGTGCGTTTGCCAGCATCAGGAAGAAGTCGACCTTGAAATGTTTCTCGATGGCCTGTTTCTTCTTTTCCTCTCTGTCCACGCCCACGGGATAGTTGATCCCCTGATTCACCGGGAAGATCATCCGTCCTGTCTCTTCATAATAGTTGATGCCGTGAGGGACAAGCCTTACTTTTCCTTTCTGCTCTGCCGGAACGTTCATCGGCGGGTCTACGGCGTTCTGCGCCGCACCGAGCAGGGTCTTGCTCATCTGGTTGAGGCCGAGAATGTCGACAAGGGCATCTGAGGCCGGGCTTCGACCGTATGTCTCGTTGCTGTGCTTTCTCCATCTCCAGACGCTGTAGGGAAAGGTGTTGTATCCGCTTTCGCTTGCAAGCCGCTGGCCGTCGGCCTGAACATAAACTGAAGCGAACGGCTTGTTGAGATTGTCCTTTTTGGCTTCGTCATACTCGTCTCTCGGAAAGACGGCGTGTATGAACTCGAACTCTTCATAAGGGGCGTTCTCAGCCGCCCTCTTGATGTTGTCTGAAAGCTTTTCGAGGTCGAACCTTTCTTTTGCCTGCTTGGCGGTTATCTTGAATTTTCTGAAAAGCGTATCGATGTTTCCGTAGGAATCTTCTGCGATGAAGCACTCCTTCGGATGCCTTGTGCTGAAAACTATCCTGTCGTTTCGAATATCTTCTTCTATATACATTGCGGCTGTGCCGATGGAACCGCCGTCGAGAAAATACTGCGACATCGCCTCGTAAAAGTTGGAACGCTGAAAAGCGGAGTAGAGCGCCTTTTCAGCCTCCTGAAGCCATTCTTTGACAGCGGGAATTTCTTCGAGCAGGCGGTTTGCCATGCGAAGCCTGAACCACTGCATCGACGGCGAAACAAGGTATCCGTGAAAACCGTCGGCAAGGAGCTCCAGCGCGGTTATGGCGGTTCCGTCATAAACCTTCTGCCCGTGCTTCTGCCCCTTTTCCTGGCTTCCCCTTATGTCGCCGAGCCGCGGGATGACATAGTCGATGATCTCCTCCCACATGCCCTCCCAGGGACGGCGGATGTCTTCAAGCTGTTTCAGCCTCAGCATGATATCTTTTGCGGTTCTGTTCTCTTCCGGCATGGTTACTCTCCGAGAAGGGTCTTCTTTTTGACCTGTGCTTCGCTCTTATCTCCGCCCGCACCTGTCTTGATGGTGTAGGCCCTTCCTTTCATCTTCCGTATCCTTTTCTCTTCGGCCTTTTTTGCGGCCTCTATCTCCTTATTGTCCGGCTCCGGCAATGGAGGCGGAAGCGGCGGGGGTGCCGGCGGTTTCGGTGCCATAAATCCCATGGTGCTCTCCTTCAGTGGCGTAAAATATCGTATTCCTGATTTTCCTCGTCTTTTTTGTAGTCTTCCTTCGGTCTTGAAAGAGAGGTTAAACCCCTCTCTTTTGAGGCGAGGTAGTAATAGTTTGTTGCATGGCGGAAATGGTCGGGGCCGAGCTTTCTGTACCGGTAAACTTTTGAGCCGGTCTCCTGGTTTTCCTCGAGAACCTTTGCCATATTGACAAGCTCTTTTGCGTATTCTTCTATTTCGCCGGAGCGCCTCGGAAGCTCGACGAGGCTGTCGGCGATGAGCGAGTGGGAGATATCGCAGAGCTCTGTCCGGTCGACCGTGACGATGCCCGACTTCTCGTCCCTCCTTTCGCCTTCTTTTAACTGGTCCTGATAGGCGCAGCCGAAAACTTTATACGGCTCGGCAGACTGGAATTCCCTGACCTTCCTGGTTTCAGGGTAGAGGTCGATGACCGCGCTCTTCACATGAAACCTTTTTGCCAGTTCGTGAAGGTCTTTGAAGCTTTCTGTGCGCCCGACGTAGACAATCTTGTGGGCCCTGTCCCCCTTCCTTTTCCCGATAACGACATGCAGGTCTTTCCCGACATCAACACCCATAGCACAGGGGCCGCTTTCCCTCATCGCCATCGCATCGTTTCCGCAGCAGGCATAAACGTCGGCTGTTGTCAGGCGGTTTTCCGCGGCAATATAGGCCATGCCGAGCTTTGAGTTGTAGACCTCGGCGATATTGCCGTTAGGCGGATTTTCGAAGAGGTGCAGGATTTCCCCCGGGTCGATGTAAATCGAATTGAGCTGGCTTATCCACCAGCCCGCTGCACCTCTTTGCGGGAATTGGGCTACCCAGCGGCCGTCGCCGGGGTAGACCTCTTCTCCGCACTTTTTGCATTTTCTGAAAACTGTTCCGTCTTTTCTCTCCCCCATACACTCGGGAAACTCGAGCTCGAGGCAGGTCTCATGCCCGCACTTTCTGCACTTGATGAACCAGGCCCTCTGGTCTGATTCGTTATACTCCCTGTCAATACCGTAGTCCGGGATGCTCGGCGTTGATATGTGAATCGCTTCTTTGACCTCGCTGTGCCCCAGCCTCTCCAGCGCAAGGGCTATCATCTCTTCGTTCATCTCATCCCGCTCGTCAAAGACAATGCGGTCGACCGGAATCGATTTGAGATGAGAGGAAGATTTTTTCATCCCTTCTATCTTTGCCGTCGGCCTCGCACCGCGAAGATAGAGCATGGAGCCGTTTATCTTTTTCACATGAACCGCATCGGTGTCTCTGACAAAGCGGCCGATGACGGCGGGGTTGTTTGCGATGAGGGGGCTGAATCTCGCCTTTGAAAAATCGGAAACATCGTCTTTAGTTGGAAAGAGGTAAAGCGCACCCTGCGGATAGCGGCCGTATATCTGTCCGTGAAGGGTCTTTAAAATAGAAATGTCCGTAAAGCCCATCTGGGCGCCTTTTTTGATGACCTGCTTTTTCACGTCGCACTGGAGCGGGTCTACCTGATAGTCGTGCCCCTCGAGGCGGAACTCTCCGGACTGAAGCTGTATCTTTCCCCAGTATGACCAGTACCACGCATCGGCTGCGCAGAGCGTTTCGAGTTTGATATCAGTTTTCTTTTTTTCTTTTGGCTCCGCCATTGTTCCTTGCTTCTTCTGCGATAAGCTTTGCCGCTTTCTTTGCGGCCTCGAATTCCTCTATGCTGAACTTCCGTACGCTCTCAATAGAGCCGGAAAGCTCTACCTTCTCTTTGAGCATCCCGGTTACTTTCATGGCCATCTCTAAACCCTTTGCCCTCGGGTTCCAGGCAGGTATCTCTTCGCTTTCGATGATCTCGCCTTCATAAAGAAAAAGCTTTTTTTCATTTGCGTTCATCAGCTCGACAAGCTTCAGCTTCAACACCTCGTCCGAGAGGTGAAGCTCGTTTAACCATTTGTTTATCTTGCCCTTTAATCTGTTAAAAACGTTGTAGCCTATCCTTGAGGCTGAATTGCTGTTCTTGCAGTTATAGGCCCTTCTTGCGGCCTCGGTGGCGTTGAGCGTTTCAAAGAAAGCATCGAGCCATATCCTTTCTCTCGGTGTGAGGCCGTCCTTTCCTAACGCCTGCCCGCCCCTGTATTTTTGTATGTTGGTCTTTTTTTCTTCCATATCACTCCTTTATAAAATGAACTGGTTTCCGCTAACTTAAGAGCAATTGAAATTTATGGAAAATTCTCTTTAAAAAAATATTTGAATTTTTTTGTGGTGGTTATGAGGTGTGTTTTGGAAGGGTTATTTATAAGATAAGTCTTTTAAGAATCCTGTCAATAGCAGGGGGGCCTTACAAAACAGGGAAATAGAGGAGGAAAAGAGGGGAAAACAGGGGGAGAAAAAAGGGGAATGGGGGGAATTGGGTTAATGTCAAAAAATCTTTTTGACTTTTTTCTGTTCAAGTGGACAATAGAGGCAGTGGAGGGGTTTTTATGCATCATGTTTTTGTGGTGTCGGACAGCACGGGAAGGACGGCCGAGCAGGCGCTGAAAGCCGCCCTGACCCAGTTTTCAGATGCAAAGATAAATATCGAGCGCCGGCCGGGGGTTCGAACCGGGGAGCAGGTGCGCCGGATAGTGCAGGAGGCCGCAGAGTCCGGTGCCTTTATCCTGCATACGCTTGTTTCTGATGAGCTCAGGAAAGCGATGCTCCGCGCCGGCAGAGAGCTGAATGTTGAGACGATAGACATAATGGGGCCGCTTTTGTCAAGGTTATCTCTTCAATTAGAGGTTTCCCCAGCCGAGAAGCCGGGGCTTTTCCGCCAGCTTAACGAGGAATACTTCCGGCGCATGGAGACAATGGAGTTTGCAATCCACCACGATGACGGCATGCTCGCAGAGGACCTGCCGAAGGCAGAGATCGTTCTTCTGGGTGTTTCGCGCACCTTCAAAACACCGCTGAGCATTTATCTGGCATTTAAGGGCTGGCTCGCGGCCAATGTTCCTATAGTGCTCGGGATGCAGCTGCCTTCGATTATTTTTGAACTGCCTCCGGAGCGCGTATTTTGTCTTACGACAAAACCGGAGAGCCTGGCCGACCTGAGACAGGTGCGGCATATTCAATATAAAGAGGAAACGGGTGAATATGCAAATCCCGATTACGTAAGGAGAGAGGTAAAATACGCCCTTGGCATCTTCAACAAACAGCCGGGATGGCCTGTCATCGATGTGACGAACAAACCCATCGAGGAGATAGCCTTTGAAATCCTGGCACTTGTCGGTCAGTCCGGTTCAAAGAAGTAAATAGCAAACCTAATAAAGATTTGATTTATCAGCTCTTTTATGGTATATTCTTACTAAAAAGTGTTCTGAAAGGAGCTGTTATGATCGCTGTTTTTCTTATCGCTTTAATGCTTGCTTCCGGCATTTCAGGCTATCACGGCAATACCGATGTAACAGGCGGGCTCAGTTTCAACGATGTATCGAGCCATGAGCTCGCAATGAAGGAATACAATGTAATATCGATAAGAGAAAGGACAGAGCAGGAGCTTTCAAAACTTTTAGTTCTGCTGGACGAGGAATACCGCCTGAGAAACATGGTTGTCGCTTTTGAGGATAACGAGGATCTCGGCCAGATGAAACTCACAGACGCTGCCGAAAAATTCCTGAACATGAACAATTCAAATTCTTTTGATGCCGAACAGGTGAGCATAGCACCGATTTCAAATGAAAATGAAGAGGTTGTCGGCTGGATTTTAAGCCACAACGAAGGTGTTGAAATGGTCAACTGGTGGGTAAATGACGAGGGTATTATCAGCATTGGAGTAACTTATAACGATTTATATGCAGAGACCGAGGAGATGTGAATTTTCCTGTTCATTTTTTTACCTGCCTAAAAAAACGAACCAAAAAAAGGGCACCCCGTTGCTTTTCTTAACGGAATTTTCCGGCACTCACTCGGCGAGGAACATGCCCATTTTCTAGACAGAGATAAATAAATAGTAAACAAGAAAAACTGCAACCAAGCTTATAATTGTAGGGTTAAAGGCATCCATGCCCTCGCTTTGCTCAAACAGTTTGCTTCTTATTCCCTCATTCGCTTACAAAATTCCTAAAAAGCAAAAGGGGACTCTAAAAAATAACTTCTAATACAAGGGGAATTGGGGGAAATTTTGAAATTAAAGTCAAAAATTCTTTTTGACTTTATCCAAAAAGAGGACTAAGTTTAAGTTAATTTTAAAAAAGGAGGCGGACAATATGTGCGACTGTTGCTGCGAAAAACCTGAAAATCCCAAGAAAAAACCGGAAAACTGCTCCACCGAGCAGAAAAAAGAACATCACGGCAGTGCCGAGAATCATCCCTGCGAGGATGACGAGAAGAAATAGATTTTTCCATTTAGCAACCTCAGACCATAAAAAAACCCTCTGATTTTAAACCAATCAGAGGGTTTTTTCGTAATGAAATTATTTTACACTTTCTAATCCACGGCAACCATAACGCTTGTGGCTCTTTAAATATTGAAAACAGCCTGAAAACCCAATAAAACAGAAAATTAGACCATTGACATCTTTTTTCTGATTTGTAATAATTACTCTGTTCTTTAGAGAGGGAGTTAGGTTTTGAAAAAATCAGTACTCATTCTAACCCTGTTTTTCTTATTTGCGCTGGCAGGTATTTCTTCCGGCGAGGAAGCAGCAGGCTCCCAACCAAAAAAACTGGATAAAAAATCAATTCTTTTCCCTTCCATACCCCCTCAGATGGCCCCTTCGAAGCCTCAGGGAGAAGCATTTCAAACAGAGGAGAGGAAAGAATTCGAAAGAAAGAAGACAGAAAAGGAACTGCGTGAAGAACGGAGAAAGAAAAGATTAGAGCTAGAACGCAGTAAAGAAGAAGACAACAGACGGGATGAAGCCGAGGGCCGTTTCGATTAGTAAATGTAATATCCATATGCAAAGGTTTAATCATAAAAACAGCTAATAATCATTAAACAGGGATATTAAAATGTTCATCCCGAAACAGTTTGATGCGGATTTTGATTTTTCTGACAAGGGGAACTGGGAGAAGTTTTTAAAAAAGATAGAAAAACTTCTGGAGTTTAACCCGCACGATGCCGAGGCCTATTTCAACCGCTCTCTCTGTTATGCGGCCCTTGGAAAGCAGGAGCAGTCTGTTGACGATTTTTGCTGTGCGACAGACTTAAACTCTGAGGAAGCCGACGTCTATTTTTACTGGCGGGGGCATATTCATCTCCGGCTCGGCCGTCTTGAGCTGGCCATAGAAGACCTGACCGAGACCATTAAGCTAAGTCCCGATGATTTCCACGCCTTTTTTCACAGGGGAATCGCCCATGCAGAGCTTGGGAATCTGCCCGAGGCCCTGGAAGATTTTGACGAGGCGGTCGATATCGACCCGGATGACCCTGAGGCTTACTATCACCGCGGGGCAACATATGCGGAGATGGAGAGATACGAAGAGGCTGTTTGTGATTTTGACAGGCTCATTGAGCTGAGCCCGAAAGACGAAGAGGCCTATCTTGAGCGGGGACTGGTCTATAGAAAAATGGGGGATGAAGAGAAGGCCACAGCAAGCTTTAAAGCCTCGGCCGAATTGGGCTGCGACGCGGCCAAGGTCTATCTCGATAAAAAAAAGGGAGAAGAGCCGTAGGCCTTTCTCCCTTTTTGAGTCTTCAGCTTTTTCAGCATTCAGAGTCTTTGCACCAGATCTCGGTGTCACCGCAACCGGAGCACTGCGGAAAATAATCGCCGGTTGAGAGTGTTTCTTTTATATCCAGGCCCATATCTTTACAGGGCTTACATTCATAGACACTGCACTCAGAAACAATATCTCCAACTTCATGGAGTCCTTTTTTTGACATTTTCTTTCCTCCTATTTGGGTCTTCATACTATTAATATTAATACCCTTTTCCCAGGTTACAACCCAACAGGAGAGAAAAACCAGAAAAAGCGTCTTATCTGTCAGTATGCCTCCTCGTGGCTGATGTCCTCTTCTGTCACTTTTCCTTTAAAGAGATTATATGTCCACGCCTGATAGGCGATAACAACCGGAAGAAAAATAACGGCCACAACAAGCATAATGGTAAGCGTAAGCGGGCTTGACGATGAGTTGTAAGCCGTCAGGCTGTAGCCTGCATCGATACTTGAAGGAAGCATGATGGGATAAAGCCCGATAATCCCGAAGAAGGTCGCCCCGGCAATGGTGGCCGCAGAGGAGAACCAGGCCTTCCAGTAGCTTTTCTGTGTTGAGTAGACCTTGATGCCCAGAAGAGCCAGCACGGTAAAGAGAACAACAACAAAGAGAATGGGGTGAGCAATGTAATTATCGTAAAGCCCGGTAAAGAATTTTGTGGCCACGAGGAAAGTAACCGCTACCACCAGCAAAACCGGCCAAAGCCCGTGCAAAACCCTGACGGCATTTTCGTGAAGCTCGCCCTCCGTCTTTATCGCAAGCCAGAGCGAACCGTGCATCATGAAAAGCAGGAGAAAAAGAAGGCCGCCGAGAAGCCCGTAGGGATTTAACAGGGTGAAAAGGGTCCCCTGATAAACACCCTCTTCATTGATGGGTATGCCCATAAAGATGTTGGCAAAGGCAACCCCGAAGAGAAGGGCCGGGGCAAAGCTCCCGATAAAAAAGCAGATGTCCCATGCTTTTTTCCAGCGGGGGTCTTCGATCTTGTTTCGAAATTCAAGGGAGACGCCGCGGATGATCAGGGCAAAAAGAATCAGCATAAGCGCGGAGTAGAGCGACGAGAACATAACGGCATACACGATGGGAAAGGCCGCAAAGGTCACTCCTCCTGCCGTGATAAGCCAGACCTCGTTTCCGTCCCAGAGAGGCCCGATAGAGTTAAGTATAATTCTTTTTTCTTCTTCGTTTCTCCCAAGAGAAAGATAAAGTGCCCCTGTCCCGAGGTCAAAGCCGTCCGTGATAAAATAAACAGCCCATAAAAGGCCCCACAGGAAAAACCATACTGTTTGTAAAGCCATGTGAACCTCCCTTTTTGCTATCTAAAGTTTTAACCCCGGAATTGATTTCCGGAGACTGATCTCGCTAAAGGGTCAGGAAGCTGTGGAATCAGGCCCCTTTTTTGCATTCTTCGCTATCAGGTAAAAACCGATGGCTCCCAGAGCCCCATAGACCAGTATAAAGGCAATGAAGGAAACCAGAACCTGAGAGGCCGATATCGGGGAGACCGCGTCGGATGTCTTCATCAGGCCGTAGACAATCCACGGCTGACGCCCCACCTCTGCGAGCGTCCAGCCGAGCTCATTGGCAAGATACGGAAGCGGAATGGAGTAGAGCATCAGTTTGAGATAGAGCGGGCTTTCTGTCAGGCGGTTCCTCTTGAACCAGCCGATAACGGTCATGAGCACAAAGTAGAACGCAAGCCCCACCATGGCTTTAAAGGAAAAGGCGGTGATGAGGACAGGCGGTCTTTCATCTTTAGGAAAGTCCTTAAGCCCCTTGACCTCGGCCCCGGGGTCATGATAAGCGAGAATGCTCAGCATCTTCGGCATAGGGCCGATCTCGAGCAGGTTCTTTTCGCCCTTTTCATCGGGCACGGCAAGGAGACACGCAGGCGCCCCTTCGGATGTTTCCCAGAGGCATTCCATGGCGGCAAGCTTTGCAGGCTGTTTTTCGGCAACACCGACGCCGTGCATATGCCCTTCGGCAATGATAAAGATTGAAAAGATAAGGCCGAAAATGAGGGCGAGCCGGAACGATTTTGTGAAAAAATCAACATTTTGCTTTTTTAACAGATGATAGGCGCTGATTCCCATGACGAAAAAGGCGCTCAGGATATAAGCGGCGGCAAGCGTATGGAGAATTTCAAGGATAGCCATTTTCTGGAAGACAACAGCGGAAAAATCGGTCAGTTCGGCCCGCGCGTTCCTTATGGTATAGCCGACCGGGTTCTGCATCCATGCGTTGGCAATGAGAATCCAGACCGCAGACAGGGACGAGGCCCCTGCAATGAACCACATGACAACGGCATGGGCCTTTTTCGAGAGCTTTCTCCAGCCGAAGATCCAGACACCAATAAGGGTCGATTCCAGGAAAAAGGCGGCTGTTGCTTCGATGGCAAGCAAAGAACCGAAAATATCCCCGACATAGGCTGAATAGCGCGACCAGTTGGTCCCGAATTGAAATTCGAGGGTAATACCAGTTACAATTCCCACAGCAAAATTGATGAGAAAGAGCCTGCCCCAGAATTTTGTCATTTTCAGGTAGATCTCGTCGTCCGTCCTGACATATTTTGTTTCCATGACGGCGACGAGAACAGAGAGTCCGAGGGTCAGCGGGACAAAAAGAAAGTGGAAATAGGTGGCTGCGGCGAACTGCAGTCTTGAAAGTAACAGGACATCCATAACCGCTCCCCTTTCTTATATGAGGTGAACAGATTTACCGGGAATGGAACTGCCCGGCAGGACGCTTTCTGACTGTATGGAAAAATTTTATTTTAAAATAATATAACACCGGCCGGTTTCTGTCCAGATTTAAATTTTTGGAGAACCGGTTGAGGGTCTAAAGGCAGGATCTATTCAATACGAAGCAGCGTTCTAAAAAGGTCTCTCCATGTAACGACCCCTTCAATATAGCCTTCGGGAGAAATAACAGGAAGACAGGAGACGTTTTTCTGCTGCATGAGACGGCAGGCATCTTCCAGGCTTGTTTTTCTGTTTATGGTAACAGGCTCTCTCGTCATAATCTGGTGGGCCTTCTTTTCCAGAAGAGCCTTATCGCGCGGCTGTTCCAGGGGCGTGTTTAAAAAAGGGCTCAGGTTTTTGAGCAGGTCGCGGTCAGAAATCACTCCGATAAGGTCTTTCTCGTCTGTAACGAGAAGATGATGAAATTTATACTGTTCAAAGAGGTTCTGGATTCTGAGAAGGGTCTCATCCATTTTTATTTTAATGACATTTCTGGACATAATCGATTCGACTTTCATTAAATATCTCCTTTGGATTGTCAAAGTAGTAACTATATTATAATCAATTACTAACGATTTGTCAAAACATTACAAAACCCTCTTTCATGATACGGCCAGGCAGAATCAACCCGGCGGCAATAATCAGAGAAAAAACCGGTTTTTTATTATTTTTTTAAAAAATTTTTAAAATTTTTCTTCTCTGACCGCTCAATTTCTCCAAAAATGGGGTGAAACGCCCATCCGGAAACAAAGGTCCCATTTGTCAATCTCTTTATTTATCAATGCATTAATCCTTAAAGCCTCTTTTCTCTGTGGGCGGAATGCCCCGTTTTTTTTCATGTTTTTTCTAAAGATTTCTTCTCCTGTTATTTTTGATTATTCATAAGTCTTTGTAACTTAATCAATTAATCGGCTTATTCCACTCTGATATTTTTGAGGGAGGGTTTGGCACATCTCTTGCTCTAACAGGAAGCACAGCCGAAAAAAATAATTAACGAAAGGGGGTGGAAAAAATAGAAGGACTGAAAGGTTATAAAACGGTTCTCAGGCTGTCAGCAGTTGCTTATATCTTTTTATTAACCATTTATCTTATTTAATTTTTTTATTCAATACAGGGAGTTGAAAATAATGGACTATATTAAAAAATACTCAACATTTTTAGCACAGTCAGCAGTTATATGTATTGCAATCTTAACTGTGGCTATTCAGGGTCTGTAAAAAAGTCATTCATATAATACAAAGGAATAATACAATGGAATATATTGAAAAATACTCAGTATTCATGGCACAATCAGTAGTTATATGTCTTGGAATTATAACCATAGCCGTCCAGGGCCTGATGATCTAAATAGGAACCTCTGAATATAAGGAGGTGAGTGATATGTAGCGATAAATAATCAACTGCTGGCCCGGTTAACATCTTAAAACATTTTATGAGCTATCATTAATAATTGTGCCGCAGACCGGGTGGGTGAGCGTCTTTGGGAAATCTCGAAGGCGCTCATTTTTTTTGCTGTTAGTTTGGGGGTTTTTCGGCAACGCTCATCTCTTCTCAAGCAGGCTATCAATCAAATCAAAAGTTCTTTTCAAAAATTTCAGAATAAGCTAAAATGGTTATTATTTAAAAGTTACGAGCCAAACCCGGGTCTGTTACTGTCATGAAAGGCGAGCCTGCAGTGAAGAAATTATTATTACCTGTCATACTTTCAATTGCGGTATTGATATTTGGCATTTTTTTGCCGCAGCATAATATTTTCTCCCAGGAGATAAAAAAAAGAACCCTCGCATCTGACCATACTGTCATAGAGAGATGGGAAAGGCGGATAAGGAGCATTATCAAAGCAGGAAAGCTTCCTATTATCGACACCCAGGCAACTTACGGCAAAAAGATTAATACTCGCGAGTTCATCGAATACATGGATGAGCTTGGAGTTGCGCTTGTGGCGTTTGCTCCGAAATTCAAAGACCCTGCCAGAGGAAGCAGCGAGTCTCTGGAGCTTTTTGAAAAATATCCGGACTATTTTGTGCCGACCACTACGGACGGAACGACTAAATATTGGTTTAAGCAGAGCGGTCCCTATATAGATAAAATTGAAGAAGAGGTACGGAGCGGATCATACTATTTCATAGGAGAGCATGAACTCAGGCATTATATGTCACCCAGACAATACAAAGCCGATAAGTTCTGGCGTGATATTAACATTTCGCCGGACACCCCCTGGATGCACAAGCTTTTTAAGCTGAGTTCAGAAAGCCGGATAACTTTTCAAATCCATCATGAACCGGAAGACAATCTTCTCGAACCATTAGAGAGAATGCTGGCCCAGTATCCCGATGCCAGGATCATCTGGTGCCACATGGGACAGATCAGATATCCCGAAAAAGAATCGGTTTACTCGCCCGCCTATGTGGACAAACTGCTTTCTAAATATCAAAATCTCTACTTTGACCTTGCGGTCGGACGTCCCGGCTCAGAATACCCCGGAAGCGGTTTCGAACATAACACCCTTCAAAAATCAGACGGGACTTTAGAAGAAAAATGGAAGGCTGTTATTGAAAAGCACCCGGCACGCTTTACCGCGGCAACTGATATTGCTCCTGGCAGGTGGCTCAATTTTCCGGATAAGATCGAACAGGCAAGGGATATTTTATCAGACCTTTCCCCACCGACAGCTGGAAGGGTTGCTTATAAAAACGCATGGTTCTTGATAACAGGAACCAGGTGGGTCGATTAATCATGAACCGTTTACTATGTTTTTTCATTCTTTTTCTCTTCTTATTTTCTGCACCTGCTTTCGCAGAGAGTAAAGACCGGATTCCTATACCTCCGCCGGCTTTCGAGGTAGACCAGACAAGGTCTGACCCGGACCGGCCGGCACGCGCTCACGGAAGATATTACAACGGCCCCATTATCGATACACATGCTCATCTTTATCCGCCAAGAGAAAGAGATGACAATGATAAAGACTCTGGCTGGGATGGAAGTGCTTCGGATATTGATCATGGCAAGCTTAAAGAAATACTGGAGGTCATAAGGGATTCGGGTGTTGAACTGATTATTTTTATGCCCACGCCGAATGACGGGATAAGAAGAAACCAGGAGCTGGGTGTTGTCAGAAGAAAAATGATAAGGGATATGGATAAAAACAGGGTGAAGGTTTTTTGCGGAAGTAACTATATTACCGTCTGGCTGGATTCGGCATACAACAGTGAACAATACACCGAAGCCGAAATTCAGGGCATCCTGAAACGGCTTGAAGAGGATATGAACAGCGGTGATTTTGGCGGTGTTGGAGAAATCGCCATATATCATTTCGACAAAGGCTTCAGAGGTCAGAATGTTCTTAAATTTTCGCCCGATTTTGAACCGTTCCTCCGTATTGTCGATCTGGTTGCAAAAAAAGGGATGTGGCTCGATCTTCATGCAGAGCCGGTAACCCCTGATGGGAAATCATACGAAAAAGAGGTTTTTGGCGGCATAGAGCTTCTCTATCAGAGAAACCCAAGTCTGAAACTGATCTATTCGCATACGGCCATGACCAATCCCACAAATGTACGAAGAATACTCAAAAAATATCCGAACATCATGATGAACATCAAGGCTATTACAAAGCACCGCTGGTGGAAAAATCTCGAACCGGTTGTTAATACAGATGGGGAACTCTACGAAGACTGGGCCGGGCTTTTTGAAGAGATGCCTGAAAGATTTATGATAGGGACCGATTCACACTTCGGCCGTAAAGGTTTTACTCTGCCCAAATATGAAAAAAAGATTGAACGGGCAAGGGCTATACTCGGAGCACTTGAGCCAGGGATAGCCCGGCTCATTGCCTACGAAAATGCAAAGAGGCTTTTTATCGACAATCAATAACCTGTTCTCTATCAAAAAGGGCTGTCTTTATCTGCCTTGAAATCAATGACAGCCCTTTTTATCTTTTCGCTCAACTCATAAGACTTAAAACCGGTAATGCAACCTTGAATTGACCAGTATCAGTCATCTGATTTTAATAACTTCTTCTCGGCTTTCTCTTTTCACCTGCAATAGCTTCGTTGACTCTCAAAGAGCGTCCTTTGAAATCGGAGCCGTCCAGTTCCTCTTTTGCTTTTTCAGCTTCAGCCTGGCTTCCCATTTCAACAAACCCAAAACCTTTGCGTTCGATGACCTTAACCTCAACAACATCACCAAAAGCAGAAAACATTTCTTTGACATCCTCACTTGTAGCGGTGTAATCGAGATTCCCTACATAAAGTCTTTTCCCCTGCATTGAATTACCTCCTTTTTTCCTGTCCGATATGTTTTTGATTAAGATTTGTATCTCGGAAATACTACAAAACAGAAACAATCTGTTTGTAAAATTTTTTAAAAGCTGCTTATTGTTTTTTTTAACGCCTGCGTTTTATTTTATTTAAAAGATACCGACCAGCTCAATTTTAAATATCAAATCCTCGCCGGCAAGAGGATGGTTCATGTCCAGTGTCACGGTTTTTTCGGCAACATCGGTAACTGTCACAATCAACTGCTGACCGTTTTCCTGCTGCACCTGCAGTTTCTGATCGACTTCTGGCTCTAAATTGTCCGGGAACCGGCTTCTCTCTATCTCCACAACCTTTTCCTCGTCACGGGGACCGTAGGCCTCATCTGCGGGGATTTCGGTCTCTTTCGTTTCTCCCTGCTCCATACCGATTACGGCCTCCTCAAGGCCGGGGATTATCTGCCCTTCACCGATCTTAAATTGGAGGGGGTCGTTTTCGCTCGACTTATCAAAAAGCTCTCCGTTCTTCAATTTTCCTGTGTAGTGAACTTTGACAGTATCGCCGTCTTTCGCTTGCGCCATATTCCCCTCCTCTAAAAAAAATTAGAAATTTCTTTGTTTTATTACAATGCTGATTTTATAACCTGGTTCTAAAACCTGTGAAAATCAGAGCGGCGCCAGTTACCATTCATATATGAAAACATTAAATAGATTATTCCACCCAGCAGAGCAAGGTTCTTCATAGAATAGTACGGTTTACTCCAGAGATTGCCTGAATGAAAAAGCATATGCCAAGTATATCCCAGATAACCCCGAGAAACCAGCCTTTTTAACTGCTTATCTGAGAGGTATTTTGTTTTGATGTTGCATTCAAACCCGTTATATTTGCTGTAATCGTCTTTATTCAGAATAAGCCCCTGCTGCAGGAGTTCATCCCTTATCACTGTCTTGGGCAGAGGGGTAAGTATCCCGAGCCCCAGGTAGTCGACATTGATCTTCTTGGCAAATTTAAAGACATTTTTCACATCTTTTTTCGTATCATCGGGATTCCCCACAATAAAACCGCCGAAAACCCTTATATCATTCCCTCTCAGATTTTCGATAGCCTTCATGGTATGATTGGTTGTCGAACCCTTATCGAGAAACTCAAGTGTCTCATCGGAACCGCATTCGATCCCCATATAGACCGCCCTGAAGCCGGCTTTTCTCATCTTCCTGCTAAGCTTCTCTGATGAGGAAATACCTTTTGTGCTCGCCTGAATATAGTATTTTAGATCGTTAAGACCGCTTTCGATAATGGCATCGCAGAGCGATTCAAACCTTTTCACATCGAGTGTGATGTTGTCATCCACAAAAAAGACGGACTGGGCACCGTTTTGCTTTGCGTTTCGAATATCCCTGATAACCCTCTCGATTGGAAAGGTTCTGAAGACCTTGCCGTACATCTGCGTGATGGAGCAGAACTTGCAGTTCAAATAACAGCCCCTCGATGTCTCAACCAGGTCGAGCACACTGTGGAATCTGGTCTTAGCTTTCAGTATTCTTTCGCTTCTGTCAGGCAGCTCAAGCTCGTTCAGGTCGGCCAGCTCTCTTTTCGGGTTATGGACAAAGCATCCGTTCTTCCTGTAAGAAATACCCTTTATCGACGAAAAATCCTTTCTGTCCTCTTTGAGAGCCCTGACAAGCTCCTTAAATGTAAGTTCCCCTTCACCCCGAACGATGAAATCAACGGGATAGGGGTCTTCATCTTTGCCCAGTTCCTCACTCATAAGTGTTGGATGATAGCCCCCCGCGACAACCTTGATATCGCTCTTTAAGCTTTTTACGAACCGGGCTATCTTTAAAAGGGTGTCATACTGATATGTCCAGGCACTCAGTCCGACCACATCCGGCTTGAAATCTTCTATTGTCTTCTTTATTGTCTTATTGATACGATAAGGCTTGTGCACCAGGTCGAGTATCTTCGCATCACATTCGACACCTTTCAGGTTTCCTGCCAGGGATGCCAGACCGAGATTGGGAATGCTGCTCAAGGATATTCTGAGTTGAAATGTCGTATCCGGCATGGATATAAGCAATATTTTCAATTAAAACTTTCTCACTTGATATGTTTGCAGCAATATTAAAGCGTATGACTCAATTGCCTTACACCGCTAAAAAGGTAATCGACTCCCCGTATAAACACTTCGCTTCCTTTACTGATTATAAGAAAAAAAGACGATTTGAAATGAGATGAAGTAAAGGCAGGTAAATCACGATAGCAGATTAAAGTGAAGATCTAGTTTGATTCACCACAAATCAAAAGGTTTTCTTATAGTTGGTTATTATTGTATTATATTTTTAGGCGTATTGTAAAGAACTTTTTGGGATCGTTAAAAACTGTCTAAAATCAATATCTTCCTTCTTTACCCTGCAAGCGGGGGGAGGAGTCGTTTTCTCAAGGAAATATTCGGATTTTCTGACTGTTAACAACAGGAAGGTTTTTCAGGCTCTTCGTCAGGTTCATCAGGCCCGCCGCAACAACAGCAGTCCGGTTCTGTTCCTCTGAGCTTTCCGTTGATGAACGCAGTGGCACAGCCAACCCCTGAATCGACCTCGACAGCATCAGACGGACAATTGAGGGCACAGGCACCACATTCCATGCACAGATCCCTGTCTTTCATGAATGCCTTTTTTTCTTTGATTTCAAATACTTCGTGGGGGCAGACAACCGTGCAAAGACCGCACCCCGTGCATTTATCGATATCAAGCTTCAGAGTAACGACATTTTTAAGATAATACAGTTCTTTCATTTTCCACCTCCTAAAAAAATCTTCCGCCTACCCATAAAAGAAGCCCGCAGGAAGCCGCAGTAAGCTGAAGCGGCAGGGCAATTTTCATCTCCTTTTTTACACCTGAAGGAGAAGCGTATGTAGAGGAACCGGTGAAGCTTAAAAGCAAAAAGGATGATATTGCCGGAATCAGCAAAAGCCATGCAAGGGTTTCGATAAGGCTTTCTCCCGTATATCCATAGATAAACAGAATGATAAAAAAGATAAGACCTACGAAAACCCCTTTTAAAGAAAAGCTTCTCCCCGGCAGCCAGGGAAGAAACGCCGGGCCGATGGCGACACCTGCCAGATAGGCAATCGACAGGTTTGCCGCTGAATACATCCCTTTATCCAATGCTCCATTCAGAGAATACCCGCTGCTGTCCAGCCCGGAAAGAAGAATAAAAAAAAGAAGGGCATAAATATAGTATCGTGAACTGTTAACAGCCTCTACCGGGACCAGAACGATGCGGTCAAAAAACGTAAACCTGATCCTTCTCATCTCCCGGGTAGCCTGCATACCGGCTTTCAAAAAAGCCGGTATATCCGGAGCACGGACCGGGCCAAAGATGACCCTGAACCCTGTCAGTTCCTTTACCCGGTTAGCGCACACCCCCGTAGCACCAAGCTGGGGGGCAATCAGTTCTCTATGGGTTACAATCTTTTTAAGCTTTGACAGCTCGATACGGCCGACCAGCTCTTTTGTTCCGAAAGTTCCTTTGCCAGCCGCGCACCAGACATTGATGCCTTTTGTGTCCAGAACCAGAATCCACGCATCCAGTTCTTTGAGCCGGCTCCTTAACAGGTCAAAGCTCAACTTGTAATTGGCCGAAAGAAAAACAGGGGAATCGGGCCCGGGGTTGCCAAGCGCATATATACCGGGGTCGACCCTGTAATTCATACGGTTAATATTGAGCCGGACCTTTACAGCGCCCCATTTATCTTTTGTGCTGAACGTTGAAGATACTCTCGGTATTCTTCCCGCTACTGAGTCGATCCAGCCTATAATATACTCTCTTTGCATTGCCCGTTATCTCTTCTTGTATAAATAATGAATATTTTATAATTTTAATCGTTATTGTCTTGTTTGGCAAATAATTATTATCAGTAAACCTTTTCTGCAGGATTTTTTGCCGATTTTTTTCAATCTCTGTTTAAGGAAAGGAAAAACAAGAAAAGGAGAAAAGCTTATTTGTTTTTTTCTAATACCTTCTTTCTCTTGAAAGTCAACCGGAACTCCGTCCCCTCATTTTGATGAAGGTCTATCTTACCTTTAAGCTGGTTCTCTGCCAAAAGGGTAATTAGTTGAAAACCTAAAGAATCCGTATTTCTGAAATCAAAACCCTTAGGGAAACCGATCCCGTTATCGGTCAACCTCAGTTTAAGCTTGTTTTCATTGATGTCCTGAAGAAATATACTGATCTTCCCTTTACCTTTTTTCTTAAAGGCATGCTTTAAGGAATTGGTCACCAACTCATTGATGACAAGCCCGAGTGGAATGGCTGTGTCAATATCGAGAAAAACATCCTCAACGTCTATTTTTAAATTGATTTCATCTTTATCTTTTTTATAAGAATCAAAGAGGCTTTTTGTGAGGGTCTCGATATATTCCTTGAAGTTGATATCTGACAAATCTTCTGTCTGGTAGAGCTTTTCATGAACGAGGGCCATACTGTTGATTCTGTCCTGGCATTGATTGAAAATACTGGTGAGCTTTTCATTTCCGGTAGAGACGGACTGAAGGGTCAGGATGCTCGAGATGATTTGCATGTTGTTCTTCACCCGGTGGTGAATCTCTTTTAAAAGAAGCTCTTTTTCATGCAATGAAGCTTTTATCCGCGCCTCTGCCTGCTTTCTTATTTTTGCACGTGCCATAAAAAAGGAGCTAATTGCTAATAATACCAGCAGAGTAAAAACCAGTATCAGAAGTTTATTTAAAAACCCCTGTGACGCGATTTTTAAGGTCTTAGGCGATACACGGGACACAATCTTCCAATAATAATCATTAGCTGTGATCATGGCAATGCTGGAGTCAAACGCTTTCCCCGATCCGGTGCTCGATTTATAGGCTTCTGAAAGAGGGTATATCGTATTAAACGTGAACAGGCCTTCTGCATTATCAAATTGTCCAGACTCGGCACTTTTAATACGCTGCCATGCCTGGGGAAAAGCATTCCCAAATATCTGCTCTTTATCCCCATACATAAATCCCCATTCAGCCTCCGGGCTTGGGCCTTTCAGCCAGAATCCATCACTATTAAGGAGCATTAAGTCTCCATTGGGATTAATATGCGCCCTGTTAAGATTATGAATCATTTTTGCACCAAAATAGTTCAGGAGGACAATCCCACGCTTTTTGCCACGGTTGTCAAAAACCGGCGTTCCAAAACGTATCATTGGTTTCAGCGGGTGCTCGATCTTTCCTTTCTCAATATTCAGATCAAGTGGCGATACAAAAACATCCCCCCGGCTAAGCTGAAAGGTATCCTGAAAATAATAACGCGTCCCTTTAAATTGAAGCCTGTTTTCAGACACGATTTCAGGTCTTCCATCATTAAAGTTTATTCTCACAACCTCCATCCCTTTCTCGTCCAGAAAACGTATCTGGTCATATAAACCCTTTTGCTTAGACAGGATAAGAAACTCTTTGCCCAAAATGCTCCGATGCATTGCTTCACCGCTTTCAAGAAAAGCTTTTAATTCATGGTTCTCGGACAATATCATCAGGTCTGAAACAACCGATTGAAAATCACTCGCTATTATTTGCATCTGTAGGGATACAATGTTGTTCTCGCTAGCCCTTACGATGGTTTTCTTACTCACAGTTTCTGTGTGATACACCATCGCTGTAACAACAATAATAAGGAACATCAAAGGCAAGAAAACAACAAGGAAACGATTTGTAACATCTCGTAAACCGGGTTTTGAGAGGACACCTTTTTTATCATTCATAGATAATAACTCTTTTTAGATAAATCTTTTTTTAACTTCTTCATTTTGAGAAAACAATCTTGATTTCGGAAATCAAGTGAAAAAACGGTCGGTTCTTATTCTATGGTTTTTTCAGCATTCTCCAGGTATATCTGCTTGTTTTATCGACTAAAAAAGATAAAAACTTAATAGAAATTTATCAGGAAATGAAATAAGTTTGCTGGGAAGATATTTTGACTGATTTTTTCTCTTTTTATATCTGAAATATACCGGTTTTCCTGAAAACTATGCCTTTTTTTGCTCAGTTCTCTTGAAGGTTACACAAAATTCTGTCAGCTCATTTTTATTAAGGTCTATTTCCCCCTTAAGCTGTTTTTCGACCAGAAGGGTGACGAGCTGCAAACCGAGAGATTCGGTATTTCTAAAATCGAGCTCCTCTGGAAAACCGATCCCGTTATCCCAGACCTTGAGTATAAAATTTTCCTCATCTCTTTTATTCAGAAACACCCCTATTTCTCCTCCCTGGTTTTTGCTGAAGGCATGCTTTAAGGAGTTGGAAATCAGTTCATTGATAATGAGACCAAGCGGAATGGCTGTATCGATATCGAGAAAAACATCTTTAACATCTATTTTTAAATTGATTTCATTTTCGCCTTCTCTATAAGAATCAAAGAGGCTTTTCGTGAGGGTTTTGATATACTCCTTAAAATTGATCATTGAAAAGTCTTCGGTCTGGTAAAGCTTTTCATGAACAAGTGCCATGCTTTTGATCCGATCCTGGCATTGCCCGAAAACTTCAATAATCTTTTTATCGCTTAAAGAAGATGACTGAAGGGTAAGGAGGCTTGAAATAATTTGCATATTGTTCTTCACCCTGTGGTGAATCTCCTTGAGAAGGAGCTCTTTTTCTTCGAGGGATTTCTCTATCTTTTCCTGCGAAAATTGAAGCTCGGTCATATCACGTGCGCAAAAAACGATACCCTTCACCTTGCCGTCCTCTCCAATGTAAGGGTTATAAACAAGGTCGAGATAAATGTGTCCAGTACCGGGAAAATCAAACCACTCTTGATACTGGACTTTTTTTCCTTTAAAGGCCTGGTCCATTCTCGGTTTTATCGTATTCTTGAAAACAGTCTCTCCGACAATGTCGGACACAGAAAGACCGATAAGATCTTCACGTTTTTTGTTGAAAGTCTTACAGTATGTATCATTGACCGCCTGGTAGGTATAGTTTCTGTCGATTATTGAGAGAAAATCGCTCGATGTCGAAACAATGTGTTCATATTTTCGAAGCTCTTCTTCGGCCTTCTTTCTCTCTGTTATATCGCGGTCAAAGGCACAATTATATTCCTTGCCCTCAAATTCAATGTAATTGGCAGAGATTTCAACCGGGACTGTCCGGCCGTCCTTTGTGGAAATCTGAGATTCAAATGTAGAAGAGACCTGTTTCTTTAAATCTTCCCAGTGTTCTTTCCAAATCTCCGGGGGAAAATTCGGATTTAAATCGTATACGGTCGCAGAGAGAAGTTCCTCTTTAGTATAACCGAGAAGGCGGCAGGCAGCCTCATTAACATAAGAAATATTGGCATCTCTATCGATCCAGAAAGCCGCATCCGAGGCCTTTTCAATGGTGAACTGTGTCAGGCGCAATTTCTCCTCGTTCTTTTTCCGTTCCGTGATATCGCGGGCATATGCAAAGGCATATTCTTTCTCTTCATAGACGAGATAATTTGAAATTATTTCAACAGGAAAAACCGTGCCGTCTTTTCTTTTGTGCAGTGTTTCGAATTTTGCCACGGGCTTATCTTTCTTGGTCTTCCAGTGCTTTTTCCACTCATCCTCGTCAAAATTCGGGTCGAGATCAATAATGTTTTTCGCGAGAAGCTCTTCCTTGGTGTAGCCGAGAGAGCGGCAGGCCTGTTCGTTAACATAGGCCAGACTCGAATCCGGTGCAATCCAGAAAATAGCATCTGATGAGCGTTCGACCGAGAACTGAGTCAAAAGAAGCTCCTCCTCTGCCTTCTTGCGTTCGGTGATGTCTTCTATCGTACCATCACAGTATTTTACTTCTCCCTTTTCGTCTTTTACTGCTACTCCTGATACAGAGCCGATTATTAGAGTCCCATCTTTTTTCTTAAATCGCAGTTCCTCATCCTTTACAAAACCCTTTCGCAATAATTTTTCAAGAAACTTCTTTCTGCTCTCTGGTTTTTGATATATATCAGTAACTTTTATTTTAAGGAACTCCTCCTTGTTTTTAAAGCCAAACATCTTGACAAGAGCAGGGTTTACCTCGATAAATTTTCCCCCAAGTTTAACAGAATTTCTATATACTCCAACATTGAGATTTTCAGTTAAGGTCCTGTATTTCTCTTCGCTTTTTCTTATTAGCTCTTCTGCTCTCTTTTTCTCTGTGATATCTTCGCCGGAGCTGAGTATTCTGATGATATTTCCAAATTCATCCCTGATAAGCTTATTGTGCCACTCAATAATCCTCTCCTCACCGCTCTTCGTCAAAACAGAGTTCTCAAAATATTCAACCGATTCTGTTTTTCCTTCCAGCAGTTTTTGAAATCCCTCTTTTACCTCTTCCCTTATTCTTGGAGGGACAAAATTATCAAACCAGTTCTTGCCGACAATCTCCTTTTCTTCGCAGCCCAAGACCTCTGTTCCCCTTTTATTGATAAGGCTGACTTTCTGGTCGGCATTAACAACAACAAAGATGGCCCCTGCAATATTAAGATACTCTTTTGCCTGTATTTCGCTTTGCTTCAGATCTCTGAACAAAAGGTCATAGGGTTTATTAAAACCAGTTTCAATAACCGCCTTGTAGATGAGATAAAATGAAATGATCTTAAAAAAGTGCCCGACAAGATTGGAAAAACCGTAAACACTGATGTAAAAGGTGAAGGCCAGCTCTGACATAATAGTTAAAAAGATAGATGCGGCAATAAGGCGCAGGATTCGTTTGTCAAACTCGTTTTCCTTTTTCAGCAAAAAGATAAAAGCAGCTAAAAGAATTAAAGAGATAAGATATTCGCTTATTTGTTTAAAAGGGGTAAGTCCCTCCCCTTCGATAAAACAGGCCGGAAATATCTGCCAGTAGAAAACAGAGTTGAGTAAAAACATGGTTACCACAAGGTAAATAACAAGAACATGACGGAGCTTCAGTTCTCTGCCGAGAAAAACAGGAGCAATAAGAAGAGAGAGGCTTTCCATATAACGGCTGATAATCCAGAGCTGGGTCGGAAGGTCTGCATCAAATCCCGGGAATACACCCATTCCTTTGTAAGAAAGGGTATGGAGAAGGTCAAGACATCCGACAAAAAGATAAGCAACCCCGATAAAAAGAAGATACCGGTTGTATAAAAACCGTCTTGAATTCCAGACAATCACAAAAACACCGCAGGCAATGAGAACACTGAAGATTTCTGTAAGGGTATGAAAGAGAAGAAAGCTGTAAAAACTTGTTAGATATACGCCGGATAAAATAAGCGCACTAAGAAAAAGAAATTGATATGAAGGCGGAATGAGCGGATTTTTCTTAAAAATCGTATCCATTAATTCCTTCTCGCCTAAAAGATAAAAAAATGCGAGATGCTGACAAATCCCAAAGCAAAAAATCTCAAAAAGAAACTCATCTAAAAAAGTAGGTAATAATACTATAAAAAGGGGGTTTTTGCAAGAATTTCTTTGTGTTTTATGATTTTTTCAAAAACGGCTTTCCACAAAAACCTATTGACAAAATTCTCCCTTTGAGTGAAGATTATCAATCAAAATCATCTTTGATAAAACCATATCTTTTCATTTTTTGCAAACAAAAGATAATCAATGAAAATCGTTAAATCTTCCTATAAAATAGAGGATAAAATCAACGGAAATGAAATCCTTGAAAAGATCGAAAGAGCCGGACGCACCTGTTATAAAAGTGAAAAGGAAATCACCGCCTACTCGGCAAAAAAATTCGTAAAGATGCTTTTTGAGACCGGCCATGAATCGGTCCTGGAGCATGAAAAAATAACGGTAAGGGTCACCTGCGACAGAGGGCTCTCGCACGAAATCGTCAGGCACCGGATCGCCAGCTACAGCCAGGAAAGCACGAGGTATTGCAATTATAGTAAAAGCAAGTTCGGGAATGAGATAGTCCTGATACAGCCTGCTTTCTGGAACAGCAAAAGCACGGAAGATAAAGAAAAGCTTGATCTGTGGAAAAAATCTATGGATCTGGCTGAAAAGGTCTACATGAGGCTTATCGCGCTGGGTGCGACCCCCCAGGAAGCCCGGAGCGTTCTGCCCAACTCATTAAAAACCGAAATCGTAATGACAATGAACCTCCGTGAATGGAGGCATTTTTTTAAACTGAGAACCTCTTACTCTGCCCATCCTCAGATGCGCGAACTCTTCCGTCCCATGTTGAACGAATTTAAAAAACAAATTCCGGTTGTTTTTGATGATATCACGTATTAACCGTTAACGTGATCCTAGGAAAAAAATTCCTGACTAAAAGTTATCTTAAACCTTTTTTACGCCTGCGATTCTTCTGCTGCTTCGACAACGACAGGTTCTCCAAGAGAATGAATCCAGTCGATCTTTCCATCGACAACCACCAGATATATTTTTCCTTCCAGTATTTCCCTGCCGCCTGACATTCCGTCAGTAGAGGTTCTTGTCCTGAAAGTAACAATATTCCCGTCTATCTTTATAGACCTTTTAAGCAGTTCCTCTCTAACTCCAAAAATTTCATGCCTTTTCTCAACAGTCTGGTTGATCTTCTGGAATTTCTCAACATCGCCGATCTTTGATTTTATCCTTTGGGAAAGAAGTTGATAGGCCTGGTCATATCTCCCCTCACTGACCAGGATAATATACTGGCGCTTAACCATATTTTCGCTCGATCTGCAACCCGTAAGGCTCATCATAATGAGGGCAACAAAAAAAGAAAAGAACAAAACAGAGACAAAAAACAGAGCCCCCCTGGTCTTGACTATTTGAACATTTTCTCCTTTCATTCTGACCACCTCCGGTTTTCTTTCTCATCATTATTTTCTGCAAATTCTGTTCCTTTTTCAGCTCTGCATTTAGCGTTACTGGAAAAGAAACGCAACCGAATGAATGGTCCTGGGGGTTCAATCTGAATATCGGAAAGATGTTATCAGCAAAAACATTTAAATAAGAAGGCTTCTAGGGGACGGTTTTGAAAATTTTTAATCTAGATGTTCTTTTTGATCGCCGTTTACAGGGAGCTTCATGGTAAAGGTCGTTCCCTCATTCTCTTTACTTTCAACGATTAAATCCCCGCCGTGAGATCTGATAATTCCGTATGAAACGGAAAGTCCCAGCCCCGACCCCTTCCCTTTTTTTGTCGTAAAAAAAGGCTCATACATTCTGTTCATAACCTCTTCGGACATCCCTTTGCCTTTATCGCTGATTTCTACAAAAACGCAATCGGCAATCTTACCTGTTCTGATGTTTATCTCTCCGCCCTCGGGCATGGCATCTCTTGCATTGAGTATGAGGTTGACAAAAATCTGATTCATCTGCTGGGGAGAGACCTTGACATTTGGCAAATCTTCTGAGAACCCCTTAATACATCTTATTTTAGAACGTAAAAGCTCTTTTTTGAGCATCGCAAGTGTCTGCTCAATAATGGGATTGATATCCTGAGCAGTCCTCACCTCTTTCCCCGGCCGTGAAAATGCCAGCAACTGCTTAACAATGCCGGCTATCTGGTAAATTCCCTCCTGGGCCAGTTTTAAGTATTCAACATGTTTGCTTTCTTCGTCGCTTTCATTGATAACACTGGAGATAAAACTATCAATGGCCTGAAGAGGATTATTAATCTCATGGGCAATGCTGGCCGACAGTCTTCCGGTTGCTGCCAGCCTTTCAGAATGGATCAATTGATTGTGTAGTTCCATCAGTTCTTTTGTTCTCTCTTCAACCATCCCCTCCATGTCTTCACCGAATAGCTCCACCTCCCTTTTTGCCTCCTGCAGGTCTTCAAAAAGTCTTACATTTTCAAGGGCAATGGCCGCCATATCTGCAAAGGAACTCAAAAGTTCAATATCATTCTCTGTAAATCTCCGTGTTTCCTTTGACAGCAGGCACAGCACACCCGTTACATCTCCTTCTCTCATCATGGGAACACCGACAAAGGATTGAAAGCCATATTGTTTCGCCTTCTCCCTGTGTTCAGGAATATGTCTGGGGTCATCGGAATAAATATCTGAAATGATAGGTTTCTTCTCTTTTGCTATTAAACCGCTGAGGCTTTCGCCTATCTCTATTCTTTCCTTCACCATCATTTCCAAAGCTTCTTCGCTCGAACCGCAGCCGCGGACCAGATAATCCCCTTCTCTGATTCTGTAAACGCACCCATCCGCATCAAGAAACTTGGCGGCATGTTCGGCAATCCACGGGAGCATCTCTTCTTTTGAGGTAATAGAGTTAAGCTTTTTCCCCAGTTCATAAAGAGTTTTCAGATGTTCGGTTTTTTTCCCGACCTCTTCTTCTGCTTTCCTTCGACCAGTAACATCAACAGCAAAGGCGAATTCATATTCCTCACCGTTAAACTGCAAATAATGTGAAGTAACCTCCACAGGGAATATTCTGCCGTTCTTGGCACGGTGACGGGTTTCAAATGTAACCACCTTTTTCTGCTTGAACTTCTCCCAGTGATAAGACCTCTTTTCGACGGAAAAATCCGAATCCATGTCTTCGATGCCCATCTTAAGAAGCTCTTCCCTGGAATATCCAAGTTTTTGACAGACCGCATCATTCACATAGATAAAGTTTCCCTCCGGCGTGATCCAGAAAATACTGACAGAGGCATTATTTATGGAAAATTCCTGGAGTTTCAGTACCTCCTCAGCCTTTTTTTGTGCAGTAATATCTCTGGAAACTTCCAGGACCGATACCGGTTTTCCATTCTCATCTTTTAATGCAACATTTGAGACACAATGAAAAAAGAGTTTATTGCCGTTTTTATCAATTACCTCAGATTCTTTCTCGTGCATCTTTCCGTCCTGAAAAGTCTGAAGTATAAAGCAGGGATGAAATGAGCATGGTTCTTTTTCCCGATGATAGACCTCGTGACATTTTTTACCGATAATATCATTGCCGAAGACCTTCCTGGCAGTATCATTGGCCCAGATAATATTCAGATCCCTGTCTATCAAGCTAATATGATCGCCTATGGATTGAAGCATGGCATCGAGCTTTTCTTCGCTCTGTTTGAACGCTTCCTCCGTATCTTTCCGCTTGGTGACGTCCAGAATAATACCTTCGAAATGAATAACAGATCCGTCCGGTTTTCTTCTAATATAGGTCCTGGCATCAAGCCACTTGATTTCCCCTTTTTTAGTAATAATCCTGTATTCCTGAGAAAACTCTCTCCGTTTATCCTGCTTGCTGTATTGCCTGACTTCCTCTACGACTCTATTCAGGTCTTCAGGGTGAATGATGTCGGCATAGGAGACCTGCCCGGACATAAATTCTTTTGAAGAATAACCGGATAATCTTTTCACATTTTTAGAAACATATTTAACAGACAGGCCCTCTTCGTTTTTCCACAAAAAGACCACTGCAGGGCTTCTGTTAATAATGTCCTGATCTATCATGTGCCTTTCCTGTTCTTTAACTCATTATAATATAAGTATTGAGGCTGTCTGCTTTCCAAATAAGAATACTCTGTTCCTCTGACATATAAAGAGTTTTTTGCCTGTTTTGTGCAGGCGGTTCTAAAGTCTCAACTATTCAATAGTTAAAATCGGAAAAAACAGCAAAAACTTAAGCTGTTTTCAGGCATAAAGTTCAATATTTTTAATATTTTCAAATAAAAAAGCTCTTTTTTGTCCGTTTTTCATGCTATAAGAAAATAGTATGATGGAAAAACGCTCGGTCCTTATGATCTTATACTGATTAGACATAAGTTTCAAGGAGCTTATTGATGACAGAACCCCTTCTGATCGGTCTGGCAAGCATTATTATACTCGGTATTGCGGCGCAGTGGCTGGCCTGGCGTATCCACCTTCCGGCTATCTTGCTGTTATTAATTTCCGGCTTTCTTGCCGGGCCCGTTGCAGGTTTTCTGAAGCCCGACGACCTCCTTGGCGACCTTCTCCATCCCATCATATCGCTCTCTGTTGCCATTATCCTCCTTGAAGGCGGTCTCAGCCTGAAAATCAGCGAGCTCAAAACAACAGGCAACGTGGTTAGAAACCTGATAAGCATCGGTGCCATTGTTACATGGCTTTTATCTTCGTTTTTTGCCCATGTGATTCTTGGGCTCGAACTTTCCCTTTCCCTTCTTCTCGGATGTTTCCTTGTGGTTACGGGACCGACTGTTATCGTTCCCATGCTCCGCCATATACGGCCGATAGGCAGGGTTTCTTCGATTTTGAAATGGGAGGGGATTTTGATTGATCCGGTCGGTGCGATGATGGCTATTCTGGTTTTTGAAGCAATTCTCCTTAATAAGCTCCAACAAGCCCCTTTTTTGGTTGTTTTCGGGGTTTTAAAGACCGCCTTTATCGGCGGCACGGCTGGTCTACTCAGCGGTTTTATCATTGTTCAACTGTTCAAGCGCTACTGGGTCCCCGATTTCCTGCAAAATCCCGTAACCCTGATTCTGGCTCTCGGCTCTTATGCAGTATCAAACTTTTTTCAGGCCGAGTCCGGTCTTCTTACCGTTACGGTCATGGGAATATACCTCGGCAACCAGCAGAGTGTTTCTATCAAGCATATTATTGAGTTCAAAGAAAATGTGCGTGTCCTCCTCATTTCAAGTATTTTTGTCCTTCTTTCGGCCAAGCTTCAGATAACCGATTTGACAAGCCAGTCATGGAAAGTCCTTGTTTTTCTTGCTTTTTTAATATTGATAGTCCGCCCGGCATCCGTGGTTCTTTCCACAATCGGCTCCAGGCTGAACTTTAAGGAAAAAATATTTCTTTCGTGTATCGCTCCCCGCGGGATTATCGCTGCAGCTGTCTCGTCAGTTCTGGGTCTTCGTCTGGTAGAAGCGGGCTACACGGAGGCAGGACAACTCGTTCCGCTAACATTCATTGTTATTATAGGCACCGTGGCCATCTACGGCCTGACTGCATCTCCCATAGCCCGGCTGCTTAAGCTTTCCGATCCCAATCCCCAGGGCGTTCTAATCGTCGGCGCTCACAGCTGGGCACGAAGAATTGGAATGGCTTTAAAATCAAGAAATTTCAGGGTCTTACTTGTAGACACCAACCGGAAATCCATAGCCGTGGCCCGTATGGAGGGGCTGGAAGCCTACCACGGAAACATTCTTTCGGAAAACTTTCTCTTTGAAAACCAGCTCAGCAGAATCGGACGACTTCTGGCGCTCAGCTCAAACGACGAGATCAACTCACTGGCTGTTCTTCATTTTTCCGATATTTTCGGCCGTTCAGAAGTGTATCAGCTCCCGCCTTTTGGCAAAGAAGCAATTCCCCAGCATTTTCGCGGCCGTCTTTTGTTCGGAGAAACAACCACTTATGAATATCTCAGCAATCGCTTTGCTCTCGGCTCTGTTATCAAGGTGACTAAAATAACGAAAACATTCTCCTATAACACCTTTCAAAGGCTTTATGGGAAAAATACCATTCCCCTCTTTCTCATTGATGAAGACGGCGACCTGAAAATCTTTACCGCTGATGACCCTTTGGAAATCGAAACCGGCCAAATACTGATAAGCATTGTCCATCCCCTTAAAGAAAAAAAACCCCCTCCAAAATAAAAGCCGGAATATATTTCTTTACAACAACAGAGTGAAATGATAGCTTTCCATAGAAAAATTCCTGTTTCTTTGTAAAGGTTTCTTATGACAAACCCGGAAAAAAGATCGATTCTCTGTCCCAATTGCAGAAGGCTCATAAGCGATTACGAACCGCGATGCCCTTACTGCGGCACAGCAAAGCCCGGCTCATGGTGGAAGAATAACCGCTTAACCCGTATGGTCTTCAGTCCCGATATTATCAGAACGATTATCACCGTCAATATTGTCATGTATGTTTTCTCTCTTCTTCTCAATCCCTGGTCATCCGCTTCCTCTTTGAACCCTTTTCAATTTTTGTCGCCATCGAACAACAGCCTTCTTATTCTCGGGGCAACGGGAACCTATCCAATAGATCATTTCCATCGCTGGTGGACACTGATATCCGCCAATTACCTTCATGGGGGCATTATCCATATCTTTTTTAATATGTTCGCCTTCAAGCAGCTTGCTCCCTTTGTCCTCCAGGAATACGGGACCTCACGGATGATTATCCTCTACACCCTGAGCGGTGTGGCCGGTTTTTATGTTTCATATCTGGCAGGAATCCCCTTTACCATTGGCGCCTCGGCTTCGGTATGCGGATTGATCGGGTGTGCTCTTTATTACGGAAAAAGCAGGGGAGGGGCCTACGGAGATGCTATTTACCGGCAGATCGGCGGATGGGCTGTGGGACTGATTATCTTCGGTTTTGTTGTTCCCGGAATCAACAACTGGGGACATGCCGGCGGGATGGCTGGCGGGGCGTTACTCGGTTTTATACTAGGTTATGG
>Ga0233431_1000676_pt1 | contig 71044 bp, 64 predicted proteins | sample SI_118_April2016_FD_179867 | JGI IMG/M metagenome (GOLD analysis project Ga0233431, IMG submission 179867) | Seawater microbial communities from Saanich Inlet, British Columbia, Canada - SI_118_April2016_200_MG | ecosystem: Environmental > Aquatic > Marine > Inlet | place: Canada: British... | reverse complement strand
CCCTCTATTTGTTGTCTCTTTACCATTTCTTCCCATCCGGCAGTCTGTAAAATAGGCCCCTTTCCCCGTCTCCGTCAAACCTTTCTATCGCATCCCCCTCCCCGTTGACAAATGGTGGAACCATGGCGCAAATTATTGTCAACTTTTCCCCATTCTCCTTACCCAGGTTCACTTATATGAATATTTCTGCAGTTCGCAACCAATTGCCCGTCACCGAGAGTTGGATCTACCTGAATCACGCCGCTGTCGCCCCCCTCTGCCATCCTTCCGCCAGGGCCATGCGCCGACTGGTGACAGATGTCGAAGAAAACGGGATGGTTAACTATGGGGAGTGGAACCGACTATACTCCCGAGCCCGACGCAGCGCCGCAACTCTTATCGGCTCTCGCCCGGACGAGATTGCCTTCCTCAAGAATACCACCGACGGCATCCTCACCGTCGCCAATGGACTGCGCTGGCGCTCAGGGGACAACGTGGTTCTGGGCCATCGCGAGTTTCCCGCCAATGTCTATCCCTGGTTGAATTTGCGGGATCGTGGCATAGAGATACGCTGGGTCGAAGAGCGGGAGGGACGGTTGTCGCTGGCCGACTTTTCCGCAGCCATCGACGATAACACTCGAGTATTATCAGTTAGTTCGGTTGAATTTTTTTCCGGTTTTCGCAATGACCTGGCCGGCCTTTCCAACCTCTGCCAGCAGCGCGACATCTTCTTTGTCGTCGATGCCATTCAAAGCCTCGGGGTCCTCCCTATCGATGTCACCGAGCTTGGCATTGACGCCCTCGCCGCCGACGGCCACAAATGGCTTCTCGCCCCTGAGGGATGTGCGCTCTTCTACTGTTCCCGCCGGGCCCTTCCCAAATTGAAAGTCTCCGCCCTCGGCTGGTCCGGTGTAGAAACCGCCTACGATTTCCTGAACTACGACGAGACGCTCTACCCGGATGCCAGACGGTTCGAAACAGGTACCCAAAACACCGTCGGTATCGCCGGCTTAAAAGGATCGATCGATTTCCTTCTCGAACAGGGGATTCCCGCCATCGAGCAGCGCATTTTGGAACTGACAGACCGGCTCTGTGAAGGGTTGGCAACCGGGGGATTCCGGCTCCTCAGCCCACGCGGGCCTGGCGAAAAATCGGGGATCGTCACCTTCTCACATCCCAGTGTAGAAGCCCAAACACTTTTCCAACGTCTTCACCAAGAACGCATAATTAGCGCCGTTCGCGGCGGCCAGCTGCGCTTATCTCCCCACTTCTACAACACCGAGGAGGAGATCGATCGGGCTCTGGAGGTTCTCTCTGCCGTATGATATTGGGCTTCACTTCCTTTTTCCTTTCTTTTTTTGTCTCTTCCCAACGCTCTTCTTTTTTTTCTTTTTTTTCTTCGGTTCAGCCGAGGAGGGGAGTTTCCCATTCACCAGTAGTAAATCCATCTCCTGGGCTTTCCAGTCGACTCCCGCGATTTTCACATCTACTGGAAGCCCGAGTTGGATAACTTTCCCGGTCTTGCGGCCCCTCAGGCGATGCCTTTGGGCATCGAATTCAAAGTAATCTTCCATATCTCTCAGAAAGCAAAAACCGTCGACCATGAAATCTCCGACGGTGACAAAAAATCCCCCCCTCAGAACACCAGAAACCACTCCGGGGAAAACCTCTCCCACAAAATTTTCCATATAGCGGAGCTGTTTGATCCTCACATAAACCCGCTCCGCCTCCTCCGCTCTCCGCTCGCACTCCGATGTCCACTTTCCCATCCAATCTATCTGGTCGCGCAAACCAGCAACGCATCCTCGATCGGGATCTCCCGACAGATGAGCTTTTAGCACTCGGTGGACGAGCAGGTCGGGATACCGTCGGATCGGGGAGGTGAAGTGGAGATATCCCTTGCAGGCCAACCCGAAGTGCCCCATATCTTCCGGAGCGTACTCCGCCCGCCTCAATGCCTGCAGCATGAGTTTATTCAACAGCGGGCCATCTTTGCGGCCTTCGACCTGCCGCAGAAGCAGCTGCAAGTCCCGAGGTTGCATGACCGCCCCTTTCTCCAATTTGAAATTGGGCAGCAGATCGGCCACCCTCTGCAACTTTTCCCAATCCGGAGCCCGATGGATGCGGTAGAGCACCGGCAATCCCCGTTCTCCCAAATACCTCCCCACACACTCGTTTGCCACGAGCATGCATTCTTCGATTAGCCGATGGCTCTCTAGGCGCGGATAACGTCCCAATCCAGTTGGCACCCCCTTTGCATCCACCTCGACCCGGGGTTCGGGCAGGTCGAAATCCAGGGCACCCCGGCGCCTGCGCACCGTCCCTCGCTTTTTACTGATCTGTCGCAATAACTGCAGCGGTTCGGAGAAACCAACCGCCCCTCCCATTTCCTCATCCTCTCCATCGAAGACCGCCTGTACTTCCCGGTATGTCAAACGGCCCGCACTGCGGATTACCGATTCCTGCAATTCAAAACCCACGACTTCCGCAGCAGCATCCATTTCGATAGAAACCGAAACCGCCAACCGATCCTCACCTGATTTCAACGTACACAGTTCGGCTGCCAATCTCTCGGGCAACATGTGGATGACCCGGTCGATCAGATAGACGCTGGTTCCCCTTGCACAAGCCTCGCGGTCGAGGGCTGTTCCCGGCTGCACAAAATGGCTCACATCGGCGATGTGAACCCCCAATCGGTACCCTCCGCCGGCCAGGGTTTCAACCGAAACCGCATCGTCGAAGTCGCGTGCTTCCTCGGGGTCGATTGTTAAGCAACATAGGGAGCGGAGATCGGCTCGCTGCTCTCTTTCCCGATCTATATTGAGGCTTACCCCTGCCATCTCTTCCATGACGACAGTGGAAAAATCGACGGGCAGATCAAACCGTCTGATGGTCGAGAGGAAATCGAGACCGGGATCCTCTGGATCTCCCAAGACCTCGGTAATCTCCCCCTGGAGACCGTCGTAACCCCATCCCCTTTCCGTGATTCGCACCAGGACTTTTTCCCCTTCGTGCACCTCTTCGATCGAGAGGGCGTTAAGAAAGATATCCCGTCCAAGGCCCGGATCGTCCACCTCCACCACCATCCGCCTCCCCCGGCGCAAGAAAGTCCCGACAAATTTCCTTTTCGTCCTTTTCACCACCTCCACAACGTGCCCCTCCGGCCCTTTCTCCCCTTCCCCTTCAATAGTCACCTCGACGCGGACCTGGTCTCCATCCACTCCCTCTCGCAAACCACCCGGGGGGATGAAGATGTCCTCCTTGTTGCCCTCTGTTATGACAAAACCGAACCCCCTTGGATGAACCCTCAGCACCCCGACAATCCCAACTTTTGCGGAATTTACTGGGGAGTAACGGTTGTGCCGCAAACTCACGACCAGGCCTTCTTCTTCCAGTTCCTTCACCATCCGGCGAAAATCGCGGTAGGTCGCTTGCGGCACCCCCATTTCCCGTGCCCATTCTTTCATCTTTCCCGGTCGAAAATTGGGCGTTTGCATGTAGTCCAGGATCGTCTGCCGGGTCACTTCACCATCTGCACCCATTCTCGATTTCCCTTAAGAAAAAGCAGCCCCTTCCAAACGAAGGAGCCGCTTTATACCCAAGCTTTTTTATTTTGAAGTGCTGCTTACTCTTTGGGAGGCCATTTGAGGGGGAACGGTTCGGCTTTGCCTTCTTTCTCCCAAAGCCGCTCAAAATTGTTGTACACCGTCATTATCTCCTCTTCCACATACCTAACGGCTTTTTGGGCACTGGGGACGAAAGTAGGACTATCCGGTTCTCCTGCTTTTCGAATCCCCTCCTTGAGAGCCCTTGCCATTTCGTTGTGAAGGGCGCGTATGTGCTTGTCTTCCGGCGTCCCCAAAGCCGCGATGGCAGCCTGGTAATCTTTCAGCAGCTGACTCAACCCCTTGGCTTTGTCGGTCATTCCCTCGGTTTTTAAATACTCTTTGAAGCTTAAGAGAGTCTCATTGTATTGTTGCATCCCCTTGAGCTTCTCGATGTAGGGTCCGAGTTCATCCGCTCTCTCACCACACCCCCATACCAAGCACGCCAACATCAGGATACCCAGTCTCTTCATGGTTCTCTCCCTCCGTTTTAGGTATGGCATTTCTGACTGTAACTGGCCCCAACCTAATAACCGCACCAGCGGAAGTCAAGCAGAATCGGGAGGCAGGAGTCCCATTTTTCCAGAGAATTAATGGCCAACCTGGTCGCGAGAATCCATCCCCCCTCTCATCCTGAACAGCACGGCATTCAGTTCCCCACCAAATAATAGGATAAAAGCCACCAGATAGGCGGAGAGCAGCGTAACGATTACAGCCCCGAGGACCCCGTAGACGACATTGTAATAACCAAAATTTTGGACATAGTAGCGGAATCCGACCGTAATCAACGACCATATCAGGAAGAACAACAAACTCCCTGGCAGGACGTCCACCCATCTTTGCCGCGCTCCGGTCACCAGGTGGTAAATACTGGCGACCACTCCGATCGTACCAAAGATCGTACCGAACCGCCTAAGGCCCCCCGCCAGAGAGGGAAAATGGCGGTAAAAAGCCCAGTGAAGGCGCATCCACCCCTCCACCTGCTTCCCAAAGACGATAAGGTTGAAAAGGAAGACAAGAGACAGGCCGAAACCGATCACCAGGACGATGGAAAGCACTCGCCGGTGCCAGAAGGGTCGCTTCTCTTCCACCCCATAGGCCCGATTCAGAGCACTCATTGTTGTCGACATGCTGGCTGAAGCGGGCCAGATCACCCCCAGGATACCGATAAAAAAGAGGCTGTGCGACGACTCCCAAAGATGAAGGACGTTCTCCTCAATGATAATCAGCAAGGGCCCCGGAACGACAATGCCCATTGATTCGAGCATTCCGTTAAAGGCGCTGGGGGAAATATTCATGGCCCCTAACAGCGCCGTCATAATGAGAATTCCAGGGAAAATGGCAAAGACAAAATCAAAGGCCATGGCCGCTGCGGCATCGGTGCAATCGTGTCGGTAAGTCGCTCGTAACGTCTCCAGGATGGCCTTCTTCCAATCTACCCGCGGTGGCCTGAAAAATCCTCTCTTTTCCATCTCGGTTACCGACTCAGCCATTTAGGCGTTCGGCGATAGCCGTAAAGAGGCGGCCATTGGTTGAAAAGGCGTCCGGACCGTAAATGGTGGCCTTCCCCTGCCAATCGGTAAAGGTTCCCCCCGCCTCTTCGAGAATGGGGAGTAAAGGCCCGCAGTCCCAGGGATTCATTATCGGATCGAAGCTGGCTTCCGCTCTGCCGGTAGCCACCAGGATATGCCCGTAGCAATCCCCCCATCCGCGCACCAGACGAGCTTCGGCGCACAACTGCTCCCACACCTTCCCCCTCCCTTGCCGGGAGAAGCTAGGCCAGGAGGTGTAACAGAAGCTGGCATCCCCCAACTGACTTACAGTTGAGACCGAGGCACGACGCCCGTTCCACCAGCACCCCTCTCCCCTGGCTGCCCATACCATCTCATCGAGGGCGGGAAGATAGACAGTGCCCACCCCCACGCCGTCGGCATTTTCCATGGCGATGAGCACCCCGTATAGGGGCACTCCCTGAACAAATGATTTTGTGCCATCGATCGGATCAATCAGCCAACGGTTTCCCGATCGGCTCGGTTTTTCCCCGAACTCCTCCCCGATAATCCCGTCTTCGGGGAAGGCCTTTTCAATCAAACTTCTGATCTTTTCCTCAGTCTGACGGTCGGCCACGGTAACCGGCGACTCATCTTCCTTCCACTCCGGTTCCACTCCGGTCTGGAAATAGCGCAAAGTGATCTTACCCGCCTGCCAGGCTGTCTCAACCGCAAATTCCATCCTGCTGCGTAGGGAATCGCTCATCTCAGATCTATGCCCCCAGGATCTCGGCCCGCAGCCGTTCCAACAGGTGCAAAGCAGCGCCGATATCCCCCGCTTGATCCGGGGCATATTCCCGTTCGATCGTCAGCGGTCCTTCGTACCCCAGCTCATTCAGTTTTTGAAGAAACGCTTCGATATTGACATCTCCCGTTCCCAGAGGGGCATCTTCGTACCAGGCCTGTCCCGGTTTTCGCGCTACAGTGGCATCTTTGCAGTGCACACTTTTTACGTAGGAACCGACTTTTTCCAGTCCCTCCAGGGGATCTCCTGCTCCGTAGAGGATCATATTGGCCGGATCAAAATTCACCGCAAGGTTATCCCTATCGACCGCCTTGATGAATGTCAGCAGTTCGGCGGCGGTTTCCTGCCCGGTTTCCAGGTGGAAACGCTGGCCGTTTTGCCGGCAATGATCGCAGACTTTGCGGGCGACCTCGACAACGGCGGAAAATTCTGGGGCATCCGGGTCAGGAGGCACAAAACCCAGGTGCATGCCGATGGCTTCGACCCCAAGGTCCCTGGCGAAATCCGCGATTTTCAGGGTCTCTGCCAATCTTTTTTCCCGTTTTTCCGATGGCACCAAGCCCACCGTTTTTTTGACGATCTCGGTCGTGGTATAGTCATCATCGGGAAAACCCACAAAAACCACGGAAATGGTGATCCCGGCCTCCGCAAACTGGTTTTGGATTTCCTGCGTTTTTTCAGGAGTGCGGAATTCGGCGGTGGGAGCGTGCAATTGAACTGTGGCAACCCCCAATCCTTTCACAGCCTCTAACCCCGCCCCTAATCCTCCTTGGATCGATGTAAAAATCCCCGTTGCCCATTTTTCCATCTGCTTCCTCCTCGGTTTCCCAACAGGTAACTTTTTTCTCGTTAAGCTTTAAATTTTCTTCCTCAAAACTTTGTAGCAGAATGTACTTCTACCGCGTTTCCCCCCTTGTCCTTTGCCCGATAGAGCGCCCCCAGCACGGCTTCAAATATCCCATTGGCGACCTCAGCCGGAGACTTGCCAACGATCTTCTCTACGGTAACTACCCCCAGACTGGCGACCAATGGACACTGGGTATCATCGATCTGCACACTCGCTTTGGCCAATCGCCGCCGCATCTCGGTTGCCCGTTGCCTGGCCGCGTTGTTGCTCATCGCCCCGACCAGGGCAAAATGGACCCCTTCCAACCGGTAGAGTTCTTCTCCATCCTGGACGAAGTGACGTAAACTTTTGGCGCTGTCTTTTAGCATGCGATCCCCCACCAGCCATCCGTGCCCCTGATTCACCTGCCCCACCTGGTCGAAACTTATCCCAATGCAGGAAAAAGGGCCTACAGTATCGATATTTTTCAGCACTTTGGGAATGACCAACCTGAAAAGCATGGTCTTATTGGGCAGTCCGGTAACCGCATCCCTTCCCGCCAGCTGCCTCCATTTCTTATTATCTTCTTCCAACCCGGCTACCTGCTCCTTAAGGCCGGCAACCTCTTCCCGCAGCACCCCGACCTGGCGCTTGGCCTGATCCAGGTCTCGTTGCTCCTCTTTATCCGGGAGTTTGGGAGTTGCACCTTCTTTCTTGCCATTCGCCTTTGGCCTATCCGCACTTTTTGATGCTTTTACCTTCTTTACTTTCTTCTTTTTTTTTGCTACCGTTCCCCCGTTTTCGGGTTCGGGTTCGGGCTCGGCCTCCACTCCTCCGTGCTTTTTGTGCAATTCGCGGAGTTCTCGACCCCTCTCACCACAAATCTCCAGCATCTCCTTGGCCCGATTGACGATCCCCCCGACGACGCTCTTATCCGAGATGATGCTCATGCACTGCTGCATGGCCCCGCTAAAAAAACTTGAAGCTTTGCGGAAGTCCTCTTCGGTTGGCGAAAGTTCATAGATCCGAAAACCGATCTCTCCCAGAAGGTGCCGCAACCGCAGTTCCCCTTCCAGTTGGGTCTCGCGCAGCATTTCGTAGTTGCGCTCGAAGAATTCTCGGCTGAAACGGAGGGCATCCAGTTCGTTTAGGGCCATGCCCGGGATCACTGGAAATTCGCTCTGCTTGGGGATGTCTCTCTTCCAACGCTTCTCGATGCGGGTAAACTTTCCGGCAAGGGCTTCGACGTCTGCTTCGGGATAAAAGGTCTCTCGACTACGGAAAACCCAGGCGAGACGGAGATAGTAACGGGCAATGTTGTTGTGGATCACCTTGACGCGCAGGCTTTCGCAGTAAATCCCCAGATGGAATTGGGCGATGAGGCTCCCCATGGGGTCGTCGTCGCGAATCCTCTTTCCCAATGACAACCCCAGCCCCTTGCCGCTTGCATTCGCCATCAACATTTGCCGTAGGCCATCGGGAAGAAAAAGTGCGCGGTATTCCTCCGAAAATTTAGCCGACTGGCGATAATCTGCGTCGTCCAATTCACCGGTAAACCGGCACTTAGAGCAAACCCCGAAAAAAAATTGCTTGGGGTCGACCGAATCGAACCCTGGTTTTCCCCACTTGTAGCTGAGCGGGTGCCCATCTCCCTCGGTTTGGGCGGGTCGGCAAATATCGCGCTTCAAACGGAAATATGCGTTCTCAGTCCCGCAAACAGGACAGGTTATCTCATATCTCCGGCCAATTTGTTGGATTTCTTGTTCGCTCAGCATCGTCTTCCATTCCCCTCGGAGACAAATGGGCAACAGGGAGTTTTATGTTACATAAAACTACGCTTTTTCATTGGCTTAGACAATAAAAAAGAGGGGGTGGATTGACCACCCCCTCTTTCCTTCCTTCGACTGCGATTTAAGCCGAGCTCGAATGACTCTTCTCCGCAGAACTTTGCCTACCTTCCGTTTGCATATCGGCGAGCAAAGCCCGAACCTTTTTGCGGAAATCTTGTATTTTTGCGTCGACTTCTTCTATGGAACGCAGCAAATCCTCCTCGATAACTTCGTCAGTCATCCGTTTCTCCTAAGACATTTGCGGGGGAGAACCGGGGAGAGGTTTTCTCAACTCGTGGGGAGTTTCAGTCTACTACTGACCAACTGGGGCCCTCAAACGTTGTTGTAAGTCCGCAACTGGTCACATCTGCTGGGGTGACGCAGACGGTGCAGGGCCTTTTCCTTGATTTGCCTAACGCGCTCTCTGGTGAGGCCGAACCGGGCGCCGATCTGATCCAGCGTCATGGGTTCCTCGCCATCCAACCCGAAGTAGAGACGAAGGATCTCCGCTTCGCGGCCCACCAGGCTGCTCAGGGCGGCATCAATCTGGCCCCGCAAACAGTCACGCATGACCTCGTTTTCAGGAGATTCCTGCCGGTCATCGGGCAGCACATCCAGCAAGCTGTGATCCTCTTCCTCTCTGAAAGTCGCATCCAGAGAACGGACCGAACGCCCACACATCAGCGTCTCTTTTACCTCGTCGACGGGAACGTCTAACTGTTCGGCTATCTCGTCGGGGTTCGGATCGTCAGCCCGTTCCTGTTGGAGCAGGCGAGAGGCTTTGGAGATCTTGTAGAGCAAGCCGATCTTGTTGAGCGGCAGGCGGACCGTACGCGATTGCTCAGCCAGGGTCTGAAGAATGGCCTGGCGAATCCACCAGACGGCATAGGAGATGAATTTGAATCCCTTGTCTTCGTCGAAACGCTCTGCTGCAGTGATCAATCCCATATTGCCCGCACTGATCAGATCGGCCAGAGGGACCCCCCGATTCTGGTACTCTTTGGCAACACTCACGACAAACCGCAAGTTCGCCTCTACCAGTCGGTTGCGGGCACCATCGTTACCCTGCTTGATCTTCCGAGCTAGATCGACCTCTTCAGCAGCGGAGAGCGGCTTGGAATGTGCGATTTCAGCCAGATAACTACCCAGAGAATCCTCCATATCCCAATACGCAGCTCTTGTCATCTCCGCCATGTTTCAATCCTTTGGGTTATTGCGCCTCGTGCAGAAACCCAAATCTCCCCTGGGAGGTGGGAAAGATCGAACTTTCTGCCAGGAGGGCCTAAAGCGTTGAAGTGGGGACAGCTCCAAATGTGACCCAAGAACTGAGAACTGACTATAACATAGAGGGGTCTCCAGAAACTGTCAAGAATTTTCTCAACACCCCTTTTCTCTTTTTCAATCAAGACCTTGCAGCACTTCGCCTTGGAGTTTTTGCAGTTCTTCAATCCCCCTGGCAGCCCTATCGAGCATGGCGTCCGCCTCTTCTCTACTAAAAGGTTTTCCTTCGGCTGTTCCCTGGATTTCGACGATTCCCCCGCTCCCTGTCATGACGACATTCATATCGGTCTGAGCCCGGGAATCTTCCCGGTAACAAAGATCGAGGAGAGCCTGACCATCGACCATCCCCACACTCACTGCAGCAAGCCCATCCAACAGCACATCTTCATTTAATACATTCCCCGAAGAAAGTACCTTTATTGCCTCTGCCAGAGCGACATATGTCCCTGTAATAGATGCAGTCCTTGTTCCTCCGTCCGCCTGGATCACATCGCAGTCGACATACAGGGTCCGTTCCCCAATGCGATCCAGGTCGATGATTGAACGCAGGGACCGACCGATAAGGCGCTGGATTTCCCTCGCCCGGCTATTGACTCTCCCCGTCGCTCCCTCGCGAGAGACGCGCTGCTTAGATGACCCCGGCAACATGCTGTATTCAGCCGTCAACCAACCTTTCCCCTTTCCCACCAAGAAAGGAGGCACCTTTTCTTCAACCGACACGGTGCAAATGACCTTGGTATCCCCCATTTCGATGAGCACGGAACCAGGGGAGGTTTTCAAAAACCCCGGCGTTATCGCCACCCGACGCAATTCGTCTACAGCGCGTCCATCTTCGCGTTTATAAGCCATAATTCCCTCTCTTCCCTCTACCTCACTCAAGGTGCTGGCGGAAATCCACACCATCCATCTCGACTGGGCGACACATCTCCATCAAGCGTGAATATATCCGCCCCTGAGAAATATCCTTTATTTCTTCCAAAGGCTTGTTTGTCGTTACTACCGTGAAGCGCTCATCTCCGTAACGGGCATCCACCAGATTATAGAGCATTTCCGTCTCCCACTCCGTGCCCCTCTGGATGCCAAAATCATCCAGCATCAGAAAGGGCATATTGCTCAATTCCTCCATAATTTGCCAGGTTTGCCCGTAATTATCGCTGCTTTCTGAATAGGTATCGCGCAGTTTTTCGAAATACTTGCGCGAAAGATTCAGGAAGCGTCCCGGCTTGCCCCAACGGAGGATCAGCTCGTTCAGCATGATACAACCCAGGAGAGTTTTCCCTGTCCCCGGAGGGCCGAATAGCAAAAAACCCTTCCGGGGATCGCGCCGTCCCTCGAGCAGGTTGGAAACTTCAACCGCGACCTTATCCGCCAGGGGAATGGGGGTGCCGTCTTCGGCCACCCGGTGGAAATCGTCCTGGAATTTCCACTTGTAACGCTCGGGGATTTCGGCCTGTTTGAACAGGCGATTGGTCTCCGCCAAACGCCTTCGACACAGCCGGCAGGGGCACCAGTGACGATGCGATTCATCGTCCCAGTATTGGTAAGGAGCTCTCCCTCCGCATCGGCAGAACTCCTCGATACAGGAACACAATCGCAACTGCCCGTAACGCCCCACCACGACGTGGGGGTCGTAAAAGATCCCCACCCCTTCACAGCGCCCACAGGCCGCCACTACCTCTGTCACTTGCTTGACCGGATAATTCAATGCTGGGTTTCCTTTAGGGCTCGCTCTACGTCTCGATCGGCCTGCCTTTGAGCGATATCGCGCCGTTTGTCGTACTGCCTTTTTCCCCTGACCAGCCCCAATTCCACCTTCGCCCTTCCCTTTTTGAAATACATCTTCAAGGGGACCAGCGTCAACCCCTGCTGATCCGTCCGACCGATCAGTCGACGGATCTCAGAGCGGTGCAGTAAGAGTTTTCGGGGACGCTCGGGCTCGTGGTTAAAATAGTTCCCCGCCTCGTAATGGCTGATGTGGACGTTGTAGAGAAATATTTCCCCTTTTTCGGCTGCGGCGTAGCTGTCTTTCAAGTTGACTTTACCCTCACGCAGGGATTTTACTTCCGTCCCCTGCAGGACGATCCCAGTCTCAAAAGAATCCAGGATTTCAAAGTCGTGCCTCGCTTTCCGGTTTTGCACGATGAGTCTGCTTCCCTCCGGTAGTTCCTGCATCTTTGCCGCCATCCCAACTCCTTTTTGCAAAAAGAGAAAACCCCTTGACGTGAAGGGGCATCCGGCTTAAGTTTTTACCGGTTGCCGAAGTGGTGAAACTGGTAGACACGCATGGTTCAGGACCATGTGGGGGTAACCCCGTGGAGGTTCGAGTCCTCTCTTCGGCACCATTTTTTATCATGAAAAATAATTAGTTAGGCGAACTCAAGCAATGGCTCTTGCTTGGGTCTTTTTTTTACCCTCCCCCCTCGGTTTTATGCCCAACCCAGTTTCTCAAATCCTCATCATCGCCCGGCAACCCGCCATCCGCCAGACACTGCGCCAGACACTGCAATACTATGGATATGATGTGCTGGAGGGCACTGATGCCAGGGATGGCTTAAGGGCGTTTCAGAAAGACAAGTTACACATCGGTCTGGTCATCCTCGACCTGGCTCCAAGCGATATTCCCGGAGAAAAGGTGTTGGCAGCTTTGCGCACTCTCGATCCTAAAGTCCGGGTGGCCGTCTGCACCTCCCAATCAGGTTCTGAACTCAAGGGGCAAAGCGCTTTTGCGGGAGTGATCGGTATCCTCCGCAAACCCATCAATACCGACCGGCTGTTGGCGGTTGTCAAAAAGGGGTTATTTTCCTGAGTTCCATCATTCCTCTCCGAGCACTACCTTCAAAGTGCGGATCATCTTCTCGATAGTCACCGGCTTCGAAAGGACCGCCTGGACATCCTCAAACTCGTTCTCCTGCACCGTAAACCCCGTGTAAACGACCACTTTGACTCCGGGCTTGAGTTCCTGTAATTGGGGGAAAATCTCATCCCCCCATTGCTCGGGGAGCACTAAATCCAAGATTACCAGATCGATCTCTTCCATTCGTTTCCTGAAGAGGTCCAGGCCCCGTTCCCCATCGGCAGCCTCAAGGACGGCGTACCCAGCTCTGGCCAACCCGTTCGAAAGCGCCATGCGCACCATCTCCTCGTCATCGATGACGAGAATAGTCGCGGCCTTCTCATCCTGGGTATTTTCCATGCGTAAACCTTTTCTCTTACCGACAGCCTTTGCCACCAGGATTATCGGATCGTGGTCGTTCTTACCTCAAAATCGGTAAATTCATCTACCCTTTCGCATTGCGAAAGAAGCGAAAAATCCCTACAATCTCATTCCATTGCTTATAGGGAAAGCTAAATCCTGCCCCGTTAGGGGGCAAATTCTCCAGAAAGGAACACTCGCAAATGGCCCATTTTCTCCATACCCGCATTCGCGTCGGCGACCTCGATAGATCCATCGATTGGTACTGCCAGCACCTGGGTTTCCAGGTCAAAAGCCGCACCGACAGTTCTCCTGCTGGCAACCACGTCTCCCATCTAGAACTCCCCGGCAACGAGCACACCCTCGAACTCACCTGGTCGGCTGATTACCAGGTAACCGTTCCCGAAGATCTGATGCACCTGGCCATCGCCGTACCCGACCTGATCGCCTGCTGCGACCAGTTGGAAAAGGCAGGCATCGAAATTTGGCCCGAGGGTTGGCGCGGGAAATTTGCCTCAGGTCACAAAATGGCCTTTGTCGATGATCCCGACGGCTATGAGATCGAACTCTTGGAAGAGAAGTGAATTTCCCGACGGGAATCCCTTCCCGATCCCCTTCAGCGGACGGGTAACTTCGCAATAAGGTCCGGTATTTCAAAGTATTTCCGCTCCCATTTCTTGGAGCGGAAATACTTTTTTTTGCGGCATCTTTCTTCTTTCTCAGTTTCAATTTAAGGAAATGACTTTTTGGTCGATATATTTAGTATTAAGTGGTAATACTTAATTTATGATTTCCCCCAAGACAAGGAGGTCTTGATTATGGCAGCGCGAAAAGCTAAGCTCATCGGCATCGATGAAGCCGCCCAGCTTTTTGGGAAGTCCATCCATCAAATGCGCCAATACAAATCGAAAGGTCTTCTCAAAGTGGCCGACTGCGTGGGCAACAAAGATCTTTTCAATATGGCCGAAGTGATCCTTTTAAAGCACCTTATCCGCGAACTCAGAGTGAGCGAAGGTCTATCCCTTTCTCAGATTTCTCGTCGCTTGGACCAGATGATGGGACGCGCAGCCTGATCCACCCGCCCTCCTTATCCCCTCCTTCAAGCTAAAAAAATAACCCCCTGGTGCCTTTTTTTACACCGGGGGGCTTTTTGTTCGGAAATTGTCCCTTATGGCTTGCGAAATCGATCGCAAGCTTCGTTCACCACCCCAAGCACCTCATCACACAGAACTCTTACCCAGACCGGTAGTTGGTTAGCCCGATCGGAATGGAAGACGGCGGCAAATCGCCTGCGAATTTTGCCCAGATCCTCTTCTGTAACTCTGCCTTCTACTCCCAGCACCTTCCCCGGCCCGAGTTTGCGCAACCCCGGCAGATCGATATGGAGTTCTCCTCCCCCCGCCTCCAGGATCCGTTGTTCCGCCTGCATCAGCCGCCTGGCCATCTCCTGTAATCGACGGTCCTGTTTCACATACTCCTTCTGCAGGCGATCCAGTTCCCGCCGGGTTTCTCCATACTCCCTCTCACTCTTTATCCTGCTGCGGCGCTCCATTCGGAGTTTATCCCCATTTTCTCTGGCTTCTTGCAGGCTTTTCCGGAGACGGGTGGCTTCCTCTTCTGTTTGCTTCAGCCGTTGGTGGGCCCGGTGGGCCCTATCTTCGGCAAACTCCAGATCTCCCTGCAGTTCCCCTTTTTCTTTCTCTTGTTGCTGTTTTTCCTCCAGGAGACGTTCGAGTTCCCCTTTTAATTCTTCCTCATTTCCCCCCCCCTGACCGGGCAGAGGATCGATCTCGTCCAAAATTTTCGCGAATTCTTCCCAAAATGCATCTCCTCCCAAAGCTTCAAACCCCAGTTCTCCTTCCCCCCGGCCTCCGCGCTCTTCGATCCATGAAGCGTGCTTCCGGTATTTCTCGCGCAAAAGGCGGAATATCCCCGCCCGTTCTTCGGGCGAACGGCCCCGGACGAGAATCTGCCTATAAAGGGAAAGCCTGTTTGCCCCATCACTCACCAGCATGGGCAGCGGGTCAACCTGGGAAAATACAGCAAACTGATCCGCCAGTTTTTCCACAAAACCGATCTCCAACGCCAGCGCTCGCTCCTCGAGGGAGTAGACATTGCCCTCGTCCAACAAAATGCGCCCCGTCCACTGGTAGAGCTCTTCCATTCCCTGCCTTGCCTTGAGACGCCGTCCGTAATCCAGGAACCGGCGCACCCCGCGCAGGGACTGCCCTTCAAAGAGCGGTTTTAAACGAGCGAAATCTTCGGGAGAAATGGGTCAACTCCAGGTTGCGGCTCCTTCGGGCAAACCCCTCATGGGATCCTGTCCGCAAGGTCTGCCAGTCCGTTTTTCATCCACCCAGGCCCTTGGGGTTCAACTCCTCTCCAGCAAAGTGCGAAAGGTGGCACAACTGCTCTCGCAGAAGGCCACCTCCTGTTGCCCTCTCGGCGGTTCTTTCCTCCCCGAAAGCTCCCCTTTACGGCATTCCCTGGAAAAAATCCTGCTTCTTTTATTCTACCTTCCAGGTACCGTCGCGATCTTTTGTTACATACCGCTTGCTTCCGCGTCGGACCGCCGGTGCCAGTTCTCCGGTGCCATCGTCTCGCGCCGCGATGACAAACCGCTCCGGATCGTCCGGATCGGGCATTATTCTATGCGGCACCCGCCGATACCGCCCCGCTACCCGCATCTCCACACGACCGATCTGGATCCCCCTCGCCCTCTCCTCATCGGTGAGATCGTTTTCTTCATCTCCATCTTCAGCATTGGGTCTCTGGGCGGGAGTTCCCGCCGTCCGACGACGCTGTTCTTCGATTTCCGCCTGTCGTTCCTTGAGAATCTTCTGTTCGATCGCCGAGATGATCTCCGCACTCTGCTGCCGGAGTTCAACGGCCTCTTCCGTCGGCATATCTGGGAAAAGCCGGCGCAGACGACGCTTCATGAAATTCTCGGCCTGATGGCGCGCCTCGCTGAGATCCGAGGTGGAACGATAAAACTCCTCGATACTCTGGCTCAGGCGGAGCATGCGGATTTCTTTGCGGAATCGGGTCCGTTTGGTCACGTGGTCGACCAGCGCTATAAGGCAACGCATATCCGCTGCAGGCTGCACCCGCTCCGCCGCATCGGCAGAATGTAGTCGCTCGGAAATCTCTCCACTTTCGAGCCGGCGGAGTTCTTCGAGGAATGTTTTTTCGATCGTCATGTTGCCGATTTTCTCCAACCCCCGGCTCATGATGTAATTATAAGGCGGAAGGCGCACCGACATCATGCGAATCTCCTGATCACTGCGGTCGACGATGGCCATGACCCCATCTAAAAGCCGTTCATCGGCGGAAAGTTCCCCAATGATCTCGGCCAAAGCGATCGGATCCGGGTTGTCGGCCACGACGGTATCCTTGTTGCCAATGAGGAAAGCAAGGGCATCGTCATTCTGTTCCCCGATCTTCTGCATCGCCTCGTAGACCTGGAGATAGCGCACCGCGTGATCGACCGCCTCCTTGACCCTCTTGCCCAGAGCATCGCGCACCGAAGAATCCAGAATGCTGTTGCGGATGTTGTCGGCTTCAACGGCGTTGATCTCTCCCCGCTCCTGCCGTTTGTCGACCTGACGCAGTTCCCTCAGGTCCTCCGCCTCCCCATCGGTAAGGGTTCCCTGGGCCACATAAACATGAAGGCGCTCATCCACCTTCTCCAGCTCTCGCTTTTCCAGAGTCTCCCTGCTGGTTTCTTGCTCCTTCACCCGGTCCTCGGCTTCAAGGGGATCGACATCTCCCAGTTCGATAGCCGCTTGGACTTCGGGATCCTCTGGGATTTTGCTTTCTGGCTCGGGAGGAGGAGATAAGGGTTCCACCAGTGGAGGAGGTGAGAAGACAGGGGGCCGGTTCCCAAGCCCCTGCTGGTGCAGAACGTCCATGGAATACTTCACACAAGCGGATGGATCGATCTGGCTGGGTTTGACATTTACCTCTTCCAGCAGGTCGCGGACATTATCCTTTCGCTCAAACCGCCGAATAGCCGGCGTCCCCTTCGATTGGATTTTTGATTCATCCCAGTTGAGTTGGAGCACGCCCTTGCCAAACGCCTGCTGGACCCCATTCTGCACCCCCTGGACCAGATAAGTTTCGGGGTGCTGGTTATTGACGGCCACAATCGAACGGAGAAGCCGTTTGCGCACCGGAGCGGTGACCCCCTGGCCAGTCAATTCCCTGAATTCTTGTTCCATCGCAGCCAGGAAATGGTCGTGCGTTATCAGGGTTTCCCCCCGGGATAGACGCTGGGCAATTTTCACCCACAACTCACCCATCAACTCGCGGGGAATACCGTCAACCCGAGCCGCAGTGCTTGCAACGGGATTGTAAGTTTGTGTCATAGGGCCCTATTTTGTAAGAAAAACGCCTTAACTTTCCCGAAAATGCACTCCTCAAGTATGAAATCCTACGTGCAAATTGTCAAGCTCAGATTCTTGTATACTCTTGTCAGATAAAGACTTTTCCACCTTTCCTTTTTCCATGGACCTTGTCCTACGTCCAGCAATTCCCCATATTTCCTCCGGCTTCCACTGTTCCCAGAATACCCACCAAGGAGGAAAAATGGGCAAATTGCAACTCCACTGGCAGATCCTTATCGCCCTGATTGCGGGAGCGGGGGCGGGCTTCCTTTTAGGGGATTCCGTACTCCAATTGGAATTCATCGGCACCCTCTTTCTGAAGGGGTTGAAGATGATCATTGTTCCCCTGATCGCCACTTCCATCATTTCCGGCGTTTCTGGAATTGGCAATGCCGGTAACATCGGGCGCCTAGGGGGAAAGACCTTTATTTACTATGTCACCACCAGCCTCCTGGCCATTCTCACCGGCCTGGTACTGGTAAATCTGATCCAGCCCGGGGTTGGAGCCCAACTCGGTCTTCAGGAACAACCCGAGCAGTTGGCCGACTCCCTCGCCCAATTCGGAGACTCTCCGGCACAGGCCCTCAAGCGCCTTCTCCTCGACATGGTACCTTCCAATCCATTCCGGGCCATGGCCGATGGAAAAATCCTGCAGTTGATCGTCTTCTGCCTGCTCTTCGGATTTTTCATCACCCGCCTTTCCGAACCGTATAAAGGCCAGTTGACGGACCTTTTCCAGGGAGGATTCGAAGCGATGATGAAGCTGACCCATTTTATCATCGCCTTCGCTCCTCTGGGCATCTTCGCCCTGGTGGCCAAAACCGTCGCCACCACCGGTTTCTCCGCCTTCAAGGATCTAGCGCTCTATGCCGTCACCGTTTTTCTTGGGCTTTCGATCCACGCTTTTATAACTCTCCCCCTAATTCTTCTACTGGTCGCTCGCGCCCACCCTCTCCAGCACGCTCGGGCCGTGATTCCCGCGCTTCTCACCGCCTTTTCAACCAGTTCCTCTTCGGCCACTCTACCCCTGACGATGCAATCTCTGGAAAAGAGAGCCGGCATTTCCAACCGGACGACCAGCTTTGTCATCCCTCTGGGGGCTACTGTCAATATGGACGGAACCGCTCTCTACGAATGCGTGGCTGCCATGTTCATCGCCCAGGCTTACGGAATCGAACTGCACTTCGCTCAGCAGTTTCTGGTCGTTATTACCGCGCTTCTCGCTTCGATCGGTGCCGCGGGAATTCCGATGGCCGGCCTGGTGATGATTTCGGTTATTTTAACCGCTGTTGGTCTACCGCTCGAGGGGGTGGGTTTGATTCTGGCCGTAGATAGAATCCTGGATATGTGCCGCACCACGGTCAATGTCTGGAGCGACTCTTGCGGAGCCGGGGTCATTGCTCGCAGCGAAGGAGAGGAATTTTAGGAGAGATAGGAAGGGGGGAAGGGGTACCTATTCGCGGAGATAACCGGGTAACCTCGTCTTCTCATCAACTTCGGCAACCTTGATCTGATCTAGGGTCAGGCCGGTGGCATCGAGCAAATCCGCCCCCTGGAGTTTGGCCCCGGTGAGATCGGTTCCCGCAAGACGAGCATCCTGTAATTGGGCCCTTTTGAGGTTTGCCTCTTTCAGGCTTCCTCCCTGCAGGTCCACTTCCTGAAAAATCGCCTCCTCCGCCTGGATCCGCCTGAGATCCCCCATAAAGAGATTTGCTCCTGACAAGAAGGCCTGAGTCAGGTCGGCACCTCTTAGATTGCATTCCAGCAGGTCTGCATTTCGCAGATCGGCTCTCTGCAAACTGGCGCTCTGGAGATTTACCTCCTGCATCTGAGCCTCGATGAGGTTACCCCCCTGCAAATTGGCCCCTTTCATTTCGGCCTTGAACATCTTTGCCCGGTGCAGATTTACTTCCTCCATATTTGCCCGAAAGAGGTTGGCAAGCTGCAATTCGGCTTCCTGTAGACTGGCCATGCTCAGATCGGCACCCCGCAGATCCGCCCCCTGGAGGTAGGCCTCATTCAGGAGAGCTCGGGCCAGCACCGCCCGTTTCCCCTGTTCCCCGTTAGTCGTAAGCCAGGTCCGATGTGCATCGAGGATCTGCTCCAACTCCTCGGGGGGCAATTGTTGGGTCTGTTTTTCCGGTTCCTTTGTTTCATCGGGAACGGCATCTCGGATTTCACTTTCTGCCATCTGACAAAACTCCTTGATCATTGCCCCCGGTGCCCCACCCACCCCATTTGGGGGGACAAGTTAAACCAGAATGCCATGGAACATACGAAATACCCACAGGCTCACTTTTCAGGGGTTCTTACCTATCGGACGGAACCCCGGTTCTCCCTGTGAGGGAATATAATACGGGAATCATCAAATATGCTATAAATGTTTTATTTTACATAATTTTATTTATGTGCTTGAATTGACGAATTCTTCAATCTAACTCAGATTTTTCCTCAATTTTCCCCCGACTTCTCTCCCTGCCCGATCTAAATCCCCGCTCAAATCGAAACCCAGCAAATGGATATTGACGGGGCCAACCTTCAATCTCTGGAGTTCCCTATCCGGAGTGGGGTAAACCAGAAAAGCCGTATCAGTCCCCATTCTCACGGCATAAGCTACCACCTGTTGGATATCCCTCTCCTCCGGTCCAGGTCCTCGCTTGTACTTAGTGTCTAGGACGGCGACGGTCCGTCCCGTCCTCCTCTCCTGTAGCGCCAGATCCACCTTGAATGCCAGTCTCCCGCTGCCTTCTAAGGGAACCCGGTGCTGTGTTCGGACTTCCCAATCCGCCAGCAAATGCATCCGGAACCACTCGGCAACGAACTTCTCGAACAACGTGGGCATGTGCAGGGAAAAAGGCATCAACTCCCCTCGGCCTTCCCCTAAATTCGGCCCCCCTTGTTCCAAAAAAAAACGGCAGAGCCCATGGAGCAAACGATAATCGTGGTTCAGTCGGTGGTAATTCCTGCCTTCACAATCCTCCGGGGCAACAGGAGTAGGAGCAACTCTCTTGGCCAACAGACGGCTTGCTCGCCCCACTTCCCCTCTCACCTCCGGACGTGTGAAGGGAAAGCTCCGCAATCCGAACAAGGTCCAGACCAAGATGCGATTGTCCATCAAATCCGCCGTCTGCTCGGGGAACCGACAACGCAGCCCTGCCGCCGCGCTCCGCCGCGGCCATGGCGGGAGCAGTCGGCCTTTTACCCAGGGAATTTCCTCCTCTAATTCTGCGTACTCCTGAAACAAACCTCCCTGAACACGCGCCAGTGTTCTTCGCGCCAGGACATAAGCCAGGAATTCAAAAACCTGGGGAATTGTTTCGACCGCAATCGTTCCATCTTCCCAATTGCTCCCCCCAAGTCCATAGGCGTGCTCCAGCATGGCAAAAAGGTTCCCCACTGGAACCTTGGGGCGGATTCGCAGCTGCACCCCCTTTCCCAGGGGGAATTGGCCCACGAAACCGCGAGAATGCAGACGGAAATGGGCACCTGTCAACGGCCCCGGGAACTCCACGCCGATCTGTTTTCCGTAAAGGCGGTGCAGCAGAAGCCCCTCCTCCTCGCTGAATTCATCGGCCGGGATCTCCCTCACCTCCTCCTCTATCATCTCGATAATCCGCCCGCTTCTCGACCCCAAATTAAACCCACTCCCGAAGTCGATCCCCCATCAACTCCCGCCATCGGAAAGACTCGACTTTTTCCGGACGGTCGAAGAACATTTCCTCCAAATACGGCTCGATCTCTCCTTCCCAGATCAGGGGAAGCGTTTGGCGCAAATCCTCTCCCTCTTTCATAAAAAAAGAAATGCCGAGTTCGTTATCCGGATCTCCAATCTGTTTGTTTATCTCTTCGATGACCCCCAGTAGGCTCTCTGGATATCCCCCCCTGGAAAGGAATCGCTTGAGAACCTCCATTTCGGGCTGCACCCGGATAAAGGCGAAGCGCCGACGCAACGCCTGATCAACCAGGGCAATTGAACGGTCAGCGGTGTTCATCGTGCCGATGAGAAAGAGATTGGCTGGCACCTGGAATGGCTCCCCTCCGGCGGCGAGAGGAATCGCCCTTTCCCGGTATTCGAGGAGATACATCAATTCTCCGAAAACCCTGGCCAGAGGAGCGCGGTTGATCTCGTCGATTATCAGCACGCAAGGGTTTCCTCCTGCCTCCTTTGCCCGCTGACAGAAGGACAAGAAATGCCCCGGGGATAGCTCAAATTCCCCTCTTTCCACCCCAACGGCAGGTCTCAACCCCTGAACGAAATCCTCGTAGGCATACCCAGCGTGGAATTGAATGAACTCGCTTGTTCCCCCCGTTCCTCCTATCAATCTCCGGGCGAACCGTTCTGCCAGAAAGGTCTTTCCAGTTCCCGGTGGTCCGTATAGGATCACCTGCTTTTTCCTCTTGAGCCGGCCCTCCCAATTTTCCAGATATTCCGTTTTTATCCCGGTCTCTTCCGCCATTTCTTCCAGGCTATACTCCGGCTGTAATTCCATCTTGCCGAGGGCGCTACTCCTATTCCTCAGATAACTTTGAGAAAAACCCTTTAGCTCCCCCCCCTTTCCTTCTTTCACTCTTCCCACCAATTCATCGAGCTTCTGGGAAAAAACCTCATCGGAGAGCACCGGGTGCAGATTGGCCGCCCGGAAAGGAGGAATGCGGGGCTGCAACTGCTCGAGAACGGAAGGGGCCAACCCCAGTGGGTCGAAGGCGTAAATCCGCAGGACATTCAGCCAGATATTTCGCTCCAACCGTTCCCGCCAGGCGTTGATGAGTTCCTCTCGCCAGGGAGTCAACTGCTTTGCCAATCCGCTTACCCACCCTTCTTTGGGCAGGCTGATGTGCCCCACCGGAACCGCCAAAAAACGGAGTTCAACCTTCCCCTGATTTCGCTCCAAAACCTCTTTTCCCCATTCGGGATTCTGGAAATTATCCGCACTCAACCTCTCTCTACCCCCCTTCCCACGGTAATAGCAGGCGACAGGTCCCCCGATCAAAGGAATCGGCTCCTTAATGCGGGCCGCTCGGAAGATGGATAAGCAGTCACCTTTCCCCAAGACCTCTACCTCCGGGCTCGGGCGTCGTAACAATCGGGTATAGGGCCCTTCTAGAGGAACTTCCAGGCGTAGTTTTACAGAGCGCAACAGAGATAATTTTGGTAGAGGCGTTGTCACAAAAGCATTTTCCCTTCTTTTTGATGAGAGATTTCTTCCAAAGATAAAAATCCGCGGGCTCCTATCCAAGAGATTCGGACTGGCACTAACTGCCCCCTTGCCTATTTTTATCTTTCTCTTTGTCCCCAATCCGGAACGGTAACATGCTTTTTTTTCGAAACGCATTCCTGCTTTTTTTTCTTGTTCTCCCAAATTCAGTTCAAGGGGCAGAGAGCTTCGCGGCCTGGCTCTCCGAACTTCGACGCGAAGCCCTCGGGCAAGGGATCCATCAAGCCACTATCGACAGTTCTCTCGGCCATCTTACGCTGCTACCCGATGTCCTCAAAAAGCAAAAACGGCAGCCCGAAAAAACTCGCTCCCTCGATCAGTATCTCCAGCAAATCGCCTCTCCCCAACGGGTTGCCACCGGCAGGGTTAAAATGGTGCGACATCGGGCCCTCCTCGAGCGCGTCTCTCGCCGCTACCAGGTTCAACCCCGATTTATTATCGCCCTCTGGGGAGTGGAAAGCGACTTTGGGCAAAATTCCGGCCAAACCCCGGTTGTTCCCGCTCTGGCGACCCTGGCCTTCGCCGGTCAGCGCTCCGATTATTTCCGCCGAGAATTACTCGTTGCACTGCGCATCTTGGATGAAGGGCACATTTCCTTTGAGCAGATGAACGGCTCCTGGGCGGGGGCGATGGGGCAATGCCAATTCATGCCGTGGAATTTCCTGCGGCGGGCAGTGGATTTCAACGGGGATGGCCGCCGCGATATCTGGCACAGCACAGACGATGTCCTGGCCTCCATCGCCCATTTTCTCTCCAAACTTGGCTGGAGAGATGATCTGACGTGGGGGCGTGAAGTGTTGCTTCCCCCCTCTCTTGCCCACGAGACCATCCCCAAAAACGAACAGAAGAAAAATCTCCGGGAATGGCAAAGGATGGGAGTCCGCCGAGCCGATGGCACTGACTTACCCCGACGCCCTGTTGTGGCTTCACTCATTCGCCCCTCTCGTTCGGGAGGACGGGCATTCCTCGCATACTCCAACTACGAGGTGCTCCTGAAATGGAACCGGTCTTCTTCTTTTGCCCTCGCCATCGGGCACATAGCCGACCAGATAAAACCGTGAATAACCTAAAATCCTCCCTTTCAACCCCTGCGTCTCCTTCCCATCGTGGTTAACCGGTCTATCATAGGAACCGTTCTCGGCGGATTGGCGCTTATTGTGGGCACCATCGGCCCATTCGAAGCCCTCTCCTCCGAAGCGCAACGGGCCCTGGGGCTTGCCCTTTTCGCCCTCATCTTCTGGACGACCGAACCGGTCTCCATCGAACTGAGTTCCCTGGTCGTCCTCCTACTTCTTCCCACCCTTGGCCTGCTCTCCTTCGAAGAGAGCTTTGCTCCCTTTGCCGGAAAAACTGTCTGGCTAATCTTCGCCGGCATGGTCCTCAGTCTGGGAATCACCGAAACGGGACTCGGGGAAAGGTTGGCCAACCGCTTTATTCGCCATCTTGGCCGCACCCCTTTTATGCTTCTTCTCCACCTCCACTTGATCGGCCTGGCAACCGCCTTCCTCATACCCTCCGGCGTCGTCCGCGTGCTCTTGCTGGTGCCGATCGGCCTGGCTCTGGCCGAGCACCTCGGTTCCAAACGCCAGGAATTGCTGGCCCCGGCAGTTCTCCTCTCCCTGGTTTGCAGCACGTACTACGGAGGCTGCGGGATCCTCACCGGGTCTGTACCAAATCTGGTCGTTGTCGGCCAGTTGGAACGCGTCCGGGGAGAGATTGTCTTCTGGTCTACCTGGTTCCAGTGGATGTTTCCCGTCCTCGGCCTGGCGCGTACCGGCCTTTCTCTTGGAGTCGTCTGGTTTCTCTTTGGTCGGCGACTGGTCCTTCACCCCCTGCCTCCCATCACCATTTCTTCTGCCGGTCTGCTTCCCTCTCAACGCCGAATTATTTTTATCCTTCTCCTCGGGGTGACCCTTTGGGCGACCGATACCTTTCACCAGATCCCTCCCGCCTTCGTCGCCCTTTTCCTAGTTCTTCTCTACCTCATCCCGGGCTGGGGGCCTCTGCCATCTGCCGCCTTGCGCAAGGTCAACTTCCCCTTCCTGTTCTACATTGCCGCCCTCTTCTCCCTGGGTTCCGCCCTGGAGGTATCGGGCTTCAACGACCGCTTCATCGCCGCTATCGCCCAGTGGGTTGATCTGGCTTCACTTGGTTGGCTTGGTCGCCACCTGGCGATGACCCTTATCGGCGTTCCCTTCGATTTCCTCATGGATATCGCCGCCGTGGCGGGGGTCATCACTCCGACTCTTCTCGAACTGGGCGCCACCCATGGAATGGCCGATTTGCCGATCGCCATGAGCGTCGGTATGGCTACCACCCTTGCCTTCCTCCCCTACCAGGCCGCCCCCTTTATGGTCGCCTACAGCTTTCGCCGTTTCTCTCTGAGCCAACTCGTCCTTTGTATGCTGCTGATTTCGTTCCTCTCTCTACTCCTCCTCTGCCCTCTCAACATCGCCTACTGGCGTTGGCTCGGGTTGATTTGAATGGGGATTTTCTTACAACAGAACGGCCCTGCCTTTTTCGGGCACGGGCCGTTCCGAGTTGTTAATTTGTTTTTATCAGGCGGTTTTTAAAAGCGATCAGGCCACCACATGTGGGCTTGCTGCAGGGGGAACAGGCGCTCCAGTAGAGGCAACACCCGACGACCTACCTTGATTTCCCCCTCGGCCAGCAGGTCCGAAGGGGTTCGGTAGCCCATCAACAACAGCATCAATGCTTCCTGCCGCAGCCGAACCCTACATCCCTCCCCCCCCTCGGCCAACGTCAATTTTCCCCCCTTCCAATTCAGCGAATAGTTCCCCAAATCAGTGGCAAAACTCACCCCGACTTCCCTATCCCCATACCCCCAGCGTTCCCCCAGTTCGGGGAGGATTTTTTCCAGGAGGGAATTTAGATTGATGATCCTGCCCATGGGTCCCCCGTTCCGCCCGAAGTGGGTACTTTCCCGGCAGCCAAAATTCCTGCAGAAAAGGGCGAATGGATGGTCGACCGGTATACTCAGGGAAAGCTCCTGCCGTCGCAGCTTCACGGCCCGGGAAGCCAGGAATTGGAGCAGGGAATGGAACAGATCCTCCCCTTCCCCCCCCAATTCGGCCGCCCTGACCCGATGTTCGACATCATCCACGGCTATGTACCCCTTTATCCGGTCCCGGTCATCGACGGCGACCCATACCTCAGCCTTCACCCCGAATTGCGATCCCATGGGGAATCTGTCCCACGTCCGGGGGGCTCGAACCACCGAGGCTGTCCTGCGATCATTGTCTCGGTTGTAAATCCGCACGATCTGGGGCCAATCGGTCTTCTTTACCCGCCGCATCTTCCCCCTTTTCTCAGCCCTTTCCGCCGCCCGGGTATCCACGTAGAGTCGACGCTCCGGCATACAGGTGACGTAGCCGAAACGGTGGTAGAAATCCTGGATACCGTAGAGGAATGACGCGTCGTATCCCTCCCGCTGCATCAGTTCCACCGCCCCTTCCAGGACCCGTTTTGCCAACCCTTGCATCCGGTATTCCCGGTCTGTACCCACCCCTCCGATTCCCCCGGTCTTCACCGGACAGGAACCGATGCGCATGCTCCGATCGATTATCCACAGTTGCGAAACCGACCTGTTCCCTTCGACAATCTCGACTTTCCACTCCCCATTCCCTCTGACTTCCCTCAATTCCATCTCGGTACCTCCTTCTTACCTGTGTTCCCTCCATCAAAACCTATCCGCCCACCAGAGCTGGGCCTGCTGCAGGGGAAAGAGTCGGTCCATGAGTTCCCCTTTTCCCCGCGGGATCGAAATCCGCCCCCTGGTCACCAGATCTCCCGGCCTGACGTAACCCATCAGAAGCTGCATCAAGTGCTCCTGGCGCAGACGGATCTTCTTTCCCTTTTCCTCTTCTCCGACGAACAATTTCTCACCATCCCACTGCAAGGTTACTCCACCTATATCCGTGGCGAAGCAGAGAAAATCTCGTCGTTTCCCCATCCCCCAGCGATTCTTCAACTCGGGTTTTATTTTTTTCATACAGGAGGAGAGGTTGATGATCCGCCCCATTGGTTTTTCGTTCCGCGGGTACAGCGTATGGAGTCGCAGTCCGAACTCCCGGCAGTACACGGCAAACGGGTGGTCAGCGGGGGCATTCACCCAAACTTGCTCCCGGCGCAGTTTCACCCCCCTCCGAGCCAGGAAACCTAGGATAGCAGCATAAACCTCTTCTCCCTGCCCACCGATTTCTCCTGCCCGACAGCAATCCTCCACATCATCAAAGGCTACGTACCCTTTGACTCGATCCTGCCGGTCGACCACGACCCTGACCCCTGCCCGAATCGACCACCACGTTCCCAGTTGCAATCCCTTCCAGGAATGCGGGTCCCGCACCGCCGAACCGGTTCTCTCGGCATTGTCCCTGTTGTAGATGCGGGCGATCTGGGGGATATCTCCTTTTTTAATTGATCGCACCCTGGTTCCTCCCCTCACCCTTTCAGCATCTCTGGTTTCGAGAGAGAATTCGTGCTCAGCCATGCAGGTCGCATATCCGAACTTGTGATAAAAGTCCTGAATACCATGGAGGAAGGAGATGTCGTATTCCTCTCTGAGCATCAATGCTACAGCCCTTTCCATTACCTCCCGAGAATATCCCCTCCGCCGGAACTCCCGGAGGGTGCCAACTCCTCCAATTCCTCCTGCAACCACTACCGACTTTCCGATGCGCAGGGATCGATCTACCACGGAGCACCAGGAGATCGGTCTCTCCCCCTCGACCAGTTCGACCATCCAACCTTCTTCAACCTTTCGTTCTCTCAGCTCCATCTTTATCTGTTCCTCAAGTATTCCCCAATATCCAACCCAAGCCGATCGCGAATTTCGACCCCATCGAGGTATTCCCTCAGGGAAGTCCAACCGTCGGCGAGGAAACTGTGGTCCAGAAAATGGTTCCCGAAATCCTCTCCCCAGGAATAAGCACCCTGGAGACACAAAGTCAGATAGGCATCTCCCGGGAGTATTTCGGAACTCGTGATGCCATCCTCCCCAAGGGGACCGATCTCGCGCCGGTAGCGCTCGGGGAACCGTTCTTCTAATTCGGCCGCCGGATAGACGCTGTAGAGCATTCCCGCATCCAGAGATTCCCCTGTGTAAAAATCGGAGATTGGGATATCTTCGATCTTAAAATAGCAATATTCCCGTCTGTCCAGGGGCTCAAACTCCTCTTCCGTCAACGAAAACGCGACGGCACCCAGTTCCTCAGTCGGATCTGCGACTGCGTTGAGGGCACCGATCGCCTGCCCACCGATGGCCGCCTTCCGGTCCACCTGGCTCAGCATGATGAGATTGAAAAGCCGTCTGAAACCAGGCACGAGAACCGGTTGGAGTTCTTCTCGTATCTTGCGCGGCAAAGTCCGTTGCAAGGACTCAGCATTGAGCAGAGAACCGTATCCCAGGACTACCGGCATCACCTTCTTCTCCTTTTCATTCCCACTCCGAAGCGCAGCAGCAACCCCGCAAAAATGATCCCTCCTCCCAGGCGGGTCTCCCAGGAGGGGATCTCCCCCACCAAAAAGAAAACCCAGATCGGGTTGAGCAAGGGTTCCAGCAGCGAGATCAGGGAGGCTTCCCGCGCGTTTACCTGGCGAATGGCCAGGCCGAAGAGCACGTAGGGAAGCCCCAACTGGACGATACCCATTACCAGCATCAACAGCAGATCCCTGCTTGAAATCCAGATTTCTCCCCCAATCCAGGGCAAGAGTAGTAAACCGACTACCAGATTGTTCCCGAAGGCTATCCACAGAGGGTTCCGCGCGCTGTAACGACGCAGCAGAACGATCAACGTGCCGAAGGACAGGCCACTGGCCAGACCGAATCCCACTCCCAGCCGGTCTGCTTCCCCCCCACCGAGGACGATACACAGCACCCCGGCCATAGCCAACCCCAGCCCTTTCCAATCCCTTCCGGTTGGCCTTTCTCCCAAAAGGGGAATGCCAATCAGGAAAACGAAAAGGGGGGCCGTGTAGTGGAGGAAAATGGCATTGGCCGCCGTCGTCGCCTTGGTTGCCAGAACCAGCAGAATAACCGTCCCGGCGTACGCCCCGGCCATTTCCAGACTTCCACGGTTCAAGGGCTCTCGTCGTCGCAGGGCAAACGGCATCAGGAATACGGCCGCGATCGAACTTCTGTAGAAGGCTATATTCAAGGCACTCATGTCGGCCAGCTTGATGATAACCCCATTCAAACTCCAGCAGGCAGCGGTGACCACCAACAGGACATATCCCTGAGACTTGCTCAAATTGCCATATCCTCCATCCCCTGCATCTTCCTTCCCCTTTGAATCCGAGGTAGTTTTTTCGGCATCGGAAATACCGGTCTCGACAGAATTGCCGTTCCTCCTTCAACGGAAGCAAACTATTTCACTACACGAGGGATTAAAGGAAGAGGCAACTGGCGATGTAGTCAATTTATCCTTATGATTTTTATGCTTCTTCCACTCCCCTTTTTCAACCCGAAAGAGTCCCTCCTATGTCAGACGTCATTGCCAACATCCTCGCCTCGCGCTACGCCAGTTCCCCGATCAAGGAAATCTGGTCCGAGCGTGGCAGAGTCGTCCTCGAGCGGGAGTTCTGGATTGCCGTGATGAAAGGCCAGCGGGAACTCGACCTCGACATCCCAGCAGAAGCGATCCAGGCATATGAACGCGTCAAAGATGAGGTGGACCTGGAGTCGATCGCCCGCCGGGAAGCCGTGCTCCGCCACGACGTCAAAGCCCGGATCGAGGAATTCTGCGACCAGGCCGGCTGGGAACACATCCACAAGGGGATGACCAGTCGCGATCTGACCGACAACGTGGAGCAGTTTCAGGTGCTGCGGTCCCTGCAAATTCTCCAGGACAAATATGTGGCCCTGCTCTTCTGCCTGAGCCAGCGCGCCGCCGAGTGGAGCGATCTGGCCATCGTCGGCCGCACCCACTACGCCGCCGCCCAACCGACCACCCTTGGCAAACGCCTGGCGATGTTCGGCGAGGAGATGCTGCAGGCTTTTGGCCGCCTGGAACACCTGATCGCCAACTATCCTCTGCGCGGTTTGAAAGGGGCAGTGGGTACTGGCCTTGACCAGCTAACCCTGCTGAACGGAGATGCCGAAAAGCTGCATCAATTACAGGACAAGGTTCGGTCCTACCTCGGTTTCCAGCGCGAACTGAACGCCGTCGGCCAGGTCTATCCCCGCAGCCTCGACTTTTCCGTCCTCAGCTGCCTGTATCAGCTGGGCGGAGGAATCGCCGACCTGGCGCGCAATATCCGCCTGATGGCGGGGGGAGAAATGGTCACCGAGGGGTTCGCCCAGGGTCAGGTGGGCTCGTCGGCCATGCCCCACAAGATGAATACTCGCAGCACCGAGCGGATCAACGGCTTCCAGGTCATTCTGGGCGGCTATGTGCACATGATCGGTGGGCTGACCGGTGATCAGTGGTTCGAAGGGGATGTCTCCTGCTCCGTCGTCCGCCGCGTGGCCCTCCCCGACGCCTTCTTCGCCTTTGACGGCATGGTCGAGACCATGCTCCACGTACTCGACGACATGGGGGCCTACGAGGCGGTTATCCGCAACGATCTGGAGCGCTACATGCCCTTCCTGGCCACTACTACTCTGCTCATGGAGGCGGTTCAGCGCGGAGCGGGTCGCGAAGCGGCTCACGAAGCGATCAAAGAGCACGCCGTGGCCGTGGCCCTGGAAATGCGCGAGCAGGGACTTTCCCGCAACGACCTCGCCCAACGCCTGGGGGCCGATGAGAGATTCCCACTTGATGTCGACTCGATCGAAGCCATAATCCGTCAGAGCCAGGACCTGGTCGGCATGGCCAGCCGCCAGGTAGCCCAATTTTCCACACAGGCCGGTGCATTGAAGGAAGCCTATCCCGGATCCAGCCGGGTCACCAAAGAGCGGCTGCTCTAAGCGACCAGCCTGCCAACCACCTCTATATAGAAGGAGCTTTCCCCCGCATGCGCTACAAGAGAGTTCTGCTCAAATTGAGCGGTCAGGCGGTTTCGGGCAACCAGGAAGTGGGCTTTGATCCCGATGCCCTCGAACACATAGCCGACCAGGTCCTGGGGCTGCGCACCCAGGGTGTGGAGATTTCCATCGTCATCGGCGGGGGCAACATCTTCCGCGGCACTCTGAGCGCTCAGTGGGGCATCGAACGAGCCGAGGCCGACAACATCGGCATGATGGGAACGGTGCTCAATAGCCTGATGCTGCGCGGGGTCCTTTCCTCCAAGGGAAACGGCGATGTGGAAGTTCGGGTGATGACCGCCATCCCTATCAATACCATCGCCGAACCTTTCATCCGCCTGCGCGCCATCCACCACCTGGAGAAAGGGTATATCGTTATTTTTGCAGGAGGAACCGGCAATCCGTATGTCACTACGGACTATACAGCGGCGCAGCGCTCCATCGAAACTCGGTCTGACGCCCTTCTCTTCGCCAAAAACCAGGCTCGAGGTATTTTTACCGCAGATCCCCAGACCAACCCCAATGCCCGTCTGTATCGCCGTATGAAGTACGACAGCATCATCCAGCAAAACTTGAAGATCGTCGACCAGTCGTCGATCCTGCTGGCCAGGGATCACCACCTGCCCATTCACGTCTTCGATTTCGACGAGAAAGGGACGATCGATCGGATCTGCCAGGGAGAGGATTTGGGCACTCTGGTCTCGGATGTGGAGGAGGATGTCCTCGAATAGAAAAGGCGGTTTCCCCAGAACGTGCAAAGGGCCGCTCCCTGGGGGGAGCGGCCCTTTTTCTATTTCCACAGCCCCGTTATTAGAATTCGTAGGCGAAAGAGAAACGATGGGCGCCGTTGGTCTCGGTCAGATCCAGCGGAATGTGGTAGCCGTAGTCGAACTGCAGCTTGTTCCACCGATACCCCAGACCCGCGTTCAGATCCCCCGTCGCATCCTCCTCAAACAGCTTGGCCCCACCCGCTCTCACCTGCAAACCCTCCACCAGCTCGATCTCTCCACCCACCACCACCTTGCTGTCACTCTCATCCCCCGTCACATCCCGCATCACCCACTGCAACGACACCAGAGACGTCCCCCGTAAACGATGCGACAGACCCACCGCCAGATCCATCGGCAGCTTGCCCGCATCCGCATCGCCCGCCACCGTTCCCTTGGCCACGTTCGGCTGGTTCACATTCTTCACCATCAAACCCAGCTGCGTTCCCTCCACTGGGATCTTCCACAATACCCCCAGATCCACACCCACCCCGCCGTTGCTCGTGTTCGAAAGTGGATCGGCACGACCGTTGTCGGCGGGAATATCTCCCACACTCCAGAACAGATACTTGCCGGTCAAGCCCATCGAAAGGGACTTCGACAGCTTGTACGACAGCGACAGAAATGCGCCGTTCTCGCTCATCAGATCGCTACCGATGCGCTCGTAGCCCAACCCCAGACCCAGCTTCGAGCCCAACGGCTGGACATAGCTAACCACGTGCTGACCCAGATCGTCCCCTTCGATGCCCCCGAAAAACAGCGACACGTTGGTATAGGCCAGCTGTTTCTTGGTCAGCTGACCCAGACCTGCCGGGTTCTCGAACACCGCATCTGCATCGTCGGCCACCGCCACGAAGCTGTTGCCCAGGGCCGCCGAACGCGCTCCCGCGCCCACGTTCTGGATGTTGACCACCGCCCCCGCAGAAGTCGCCAGAATCAACCCAACCAGAACAACTGTCGAACAACACCACTTAACCTGCTTCATCGGCCTGTAGCCTCCTTCGAGAAAAGAGGGCCTGAAAAAATTCTCTCTTTTTTGTCGTCTTCTAATATACATGATGCAGCTGCTGAAAAAAAGTAGAGTCGTTTTTTTTCTTTCATCCTCCCAAGGGAATCACCAGAAGAAACCCAGGGGCCCCTCTTTCCACCCGCCTTGACGGATTTTACGTACCATCTAAATTATCGAACCTTAGCAAATTATACAACTTTAAAGAAAGGCCCCCCCCGTTGCCCCCAACCAAAGCGACCAATATCGTCTGGCACGAAGGTCATGTCGGCCGCCAGCAGCGCGAAGAACGACTAAAACAGAAGGGAATCCTGGTCTGGCTGACCGGTCTGCCCAGTTCGGGCAAGAGCACCACCGCTTTCACCGTCGAACACGCCCTGGTCAAACGCGGGCAAATGGCCTACGTCCTGGACGGCGACAATATCCGCCACGGCCTCAACAAGGATCTGGGTTTCTCCGCCGAAGATCGAGCCGAAAACATCCGCCGCATCGGGGAAGTGGGTAAACTCTTCGCCGATGCGGGAATCATCACCCTGTCCAGCTTCGTCAGCCCCTACCAGCGGGACCGGGACCACGTGCGCGCCCTGATGGACGAGGGGGATTTCCTGGAAGTTTTTATCGACACCCCCCTTGAGATCTGCGAAGAACGCGATCCCAAAGGGCTCTACAAAAAGGCGAAGGCGGGTGAGATCCTCCACTTCACCGGTATCTCCGATCCCTACGAACCCCCGGAAAATCCCGAACTGGTCATTGAGACGGCTACCTGCACCCCACAGGAAGCGACGGTGCAAATCATCGATAAGCTGGAAACCCTGGGCAAGATTCACCCTTCGAGCAAGTAGACTCGATGGCTATCCTCTTCTCCTGTGAGGCGAAGGTTTGATTCCCTCCTCTCCCTCAATTTCGGCATCCCAGACGTGAACGCCAGACTGAAAAAGATCGCCCAATACCTTATCAGTCTGGTGCTGATGTTCTTCTTCCTCTACTGGGCCTTCCGAGAGGTGGATCCAGCCGTTCTCTGGGGGACGATTGTGGAGTTGCCTCTCTTCTGGGTAGCCGCCATCGTCCTCACTACCTTGTGCACCATGGTCCTGCGAAGCTGGCGCTGGGTAGTGCTCATGCGCCCCTTCGCCCCGCAGGTGACCGTCCGCGACGCCTCCCTCGCCCTGGCCATCTGTTATTCTGCCAACGTCGCCATTCCCCGCTCCGGAGAGGCCCTGAGGGCGATCAGCCTCAAATGGACTCGGGGAACCAGTATCAGCTCGGTCCTGGCTACCGTAGTCGTCGAACGCATTTTGGATCTCATCTGGTTGTCCCTCTTCCTCGGTGTTTCTCTGCTCCTCCTGCGGGAGCGCATTAATCAGGCCTTTCCCCTGCTCGAACCTCTCGGTATTATCGCTCTCATCGGGAGCTTACTGGGGCTGGTTTTCCTCGCCTTCATCTCGTTCTATCGCGAGCGAGCCCTGTTTGTGATCGAGCGCCTCCTCAGCAAGGTCTCTCCCCGGTTCGCCGGCAAGATAATCGATCTCCTCGGCACCTTCCTGAACGGACTCCAGGCGCTCCACAGTCCGGCTGCGTATTTGGAGATTGTGGCCAGTTCGCTGCTGCTCAACCTCGGGTACACGGCGATCATCTACGAGGCATTCATCGGTTTCAACTTCACTCATACCTTCAACCTGGGCCTGGAAGCCGCCCTGGTCATCATGACCATCTCCTCGATCGGCGTCATCTTCCCAACTCCGGGTTCGGCTGGAACCTACCACGCCTTTTTCGGCCAGGCCCTCGTCCACCTCTATGCGATGGATACCAATGCAGCTCTGGCCTGCGCCACGGCCGTCCACGCCATCGCCAACCTCACCTACCTGACACTGGGTGGCCCCGCCCTGTTCTGGCAGTGGCGCCGGGCTCGGAGGGATTCGGAGGCAGGGGAACCGGCTCCTGAAGATTCGGATAAATAAAACCACGCCAAGGGGACGGATTTCTTTCGGGCCAAAATGCCTGCAGAAATCCGTCCTCTTGGCGTTGGTAAATTGTGGAGAGAGCTCAACGCCCCCCTTGAATAATATCCTCCGGGTGCTCCTCTATGTAACTCTCCAGCGCCTGTCGGGCTTCCCTGCTGATTCGGGTGAATTTGATACCCAGCTGCACGCTGCCCCCTTCATCGCTCTGCCAGCGGAGTTCCCCTACTATATCCTCAGCTTTGGCGGGCGGGGGGAACTGCAGCCGCATTTCCAGCCGTTTCCCCTGTTTTGCAGGATCGGTAAAGGTGTATTCCCGGCGTCCCACCAAACGCATCCCGTTTACCCCGATGTCCATCGCATGAAAACCTGCGGACCCTTCCCGTTCGGGAATCTTTACATCGACCATCCAGCCCACAGCCACTCTCGGCAAGATGCGCCGTCGCAATCCGAACAGATCCAAAAAACCGACCATTCGTTCTCCCTTATCTTCTTTCCAGTCAATGCGCCGCCCCGCTTACCGGGTCTCCCAGTGTGAAGCGTTTCCCCCGAAAGAGCTCTCTCCTCTCCGAGTATCAGCCACCCGTTCCCCGTTCAGAACACCCAGACGATAAGCATCGATCCACCGACATAGCCAAACGCCTCCAGCAAGCCGGCCCCAACATTCGGCTTCTCCTCGATCTGCTCATCTCCCAAGCGGATTCCCGGAGCCAGGATGGCGTCGGTCAACTTTTTGATCAAAAAGAGGATGACCAGTCCGAATAGGGCATCTCCGGCGAAAAACTGCAGACTTTCGCTCCAGCCCAGAAAATCTCCCGTGACGGCGATGCTGATGATGTTGCCCATCCCCACCAGGAGCCCCCCAAAAGCCAACCCGACTGCGGCATTGTCCCGCTCCAACTCCTCATGGATCGAGTGGGAAGTGATCGCTTCGTAGAGCCGCCCGACCAGCAACAGAACCAGTTGGGCCAATCCCCAGAAAACCAGACCGATCCACCATTCCCCGGTCCCCTGATTGATCGCCAGGACTATCAGCCCGTTGGCGATGTGCATACCCGCTTCGACAAAGGCGGTTCCGGCGTTGTGGTCCTGAACCACCTCCTTGGTGTTGTCGAAATGGGGCAGCAGGATCTTTTCGCACAGAAACCCGGCAATCAGCATCAAGACAATCGCCTGCAGACCGAAAATGGCGATGACCGTCAAGTCCGCCTGCCAACCGGCTGAAGGCCCCACCAGCACCCCTCCCAGGGCGATGACGATGCCGAAGAGGTATCCTGTTGTGGAGATTGCCAGCGCGTGATTGTTGCGTTCGAAAAGCTCCGCCTTCAAATCGACTCGACGGTATATGCTGGTGTAGGCGATCTTGGCGATCCACAACAGGACGAATGCCTCTAGGAGATCGACCACTGTGCGGGCTATTGGTACCAGATATTCCTCAACCATGGGTTGCCTCCCTGAAACTGAAATGAATGCTAATCGTCCTTTTTATTTTCCCCGGGAAGATCCCCGCCCCCAGCTCGAACTGGTGCGCCCCATGCGTCCCTGGGCCTTGGAAGAAAAGCGCTGTTGGCGGGCGGTGTGCTGCTGGTAAAATCGGGGGCGTGCCTTCTGCGTCTGCGTCCCTTTGGAACCAAAGGTCGGACGTCCATTGGTAACCGGCCCGTAGTACGGCCGACCCCGCTCCCGCTCCCGCTGGTAGTTCCCCCAGTCGTTGCGATTGACGCCAAATCCTCCCATCATACTCCGCATGAAGGCATACTGCCCGTAAAATTGCCAGAATCCCCCCCCTCCCCAGTGTCCATATTGCGGGTTCCCCACGTACTGATACCCCGCGGGGTGGGCTTGGCGCACGTCGGTGCGGCGTCCATCCTTGCTCTTCGAGGCGACCACCATGCCCACGTAGTTCTCGTATCGGGCGTAGATCCCTTCCTCAACCTCGTACCAATCCGTCGTCCGTTCCTGAAAAACAACCGTATCCTGACCAGCTACCCTTTGCCCGGAAGCTGTGAGGATTTTAAAGCGCAGGAAGTAGTCGGGAAAGAACCCATCGTCGACGCGCAAATCGTCGACTGTGAGCGAGTACTCCGGGTACCGATCCAAATCCTTGCTGAGCTTCTGCACCGGATCGCTGGAACCACCGCACCCGATCAGCCAACCCCCCAGCAGGCACAAAACCGGAATCCAGAACCATCTGGCGTTTTTCTGCATCCTTATCCCTCCTCTGCCCCGGGCAGGATGTCGGTAAATTGATATTCCTCCACGTACTCCCCTGCGTAGGCGGAAAAATCCCGCTCTCCCCACTGACTGATGAACAGCACCCTATCCTCCTCCCCCTCGAAGCTCCAGTTGACGAACTCCCGCCCCTCTCCGCTCCCTCCTTCTCGAAAGAGGCCGGCTCCGCTCTCCGTTGCCGCATAGAGGCTTCCCTGGAAATGGATCTCCTCGGGGGGATCTTCTTCTGCCAGCACGGTGTCGACCACCGGTTCCTGGATTTCGTTTACCTGGATCCGCTGGGTCAGCGTCAAGCAGACCTTCCCATCTTCCACGCCCCGTTCCAAAAAGCGGACTTCCTCCCCACACCTCAACTCCCATTCCTTTGTCAGGTAACCGTCGTAATCATATGTATTGCAACCGATTACCTCCCAGGTATTCAAATCGTAATCTACCATATACCCCTTCTGCATACCATCGAGGGTATAGTCCTGGTAGACCTCCTCCTCTTTTTTGCCAAACCATTTCTTGAAACCCATGGTTCTCAATCTCCTATTTTCCCCGGTCTTCCGGATTTTTTCTACCACTGACCCCAGTCCTGGCGGTAATAACGGGCCAGGATCGGTCGGTCCAGTCGATTGGGCTCCACCTGCAACCGTTCCATATCCGAATCGAACTGCAACATCGTCCGGAAGAGAACCGGGGCGATAAAACGGCGCGGTACTTCGAACCGCACCCGATTCACATCCAGGGATTCCACGCTGGCCATCTGGAAACCCCATTCCCCGAAAGAGGGAACCAGGGTATGGTAGGAGTAGACCCGGAAACCGGCCTCCTCCAGGGTGGCGGCGATGCTCCAGTATGTGCGCCTGGCGTAATAAGGGCTGGTCGCCTGCGTCACCAGCACCCCTCCCGGAGCCAGCAGGCGCCGGCACATACGGTATCCCTCGACCGAGTAGAGCTTGGAAAGCGCCTCCTCGCGAGGATCGGGCAAGTCGAGAAATATCGCCCCGTACGGCGCTCTGTCTTCCTGGAGGAATATGAACCCATCCTCGTTTAAGATACGCACTTTTGGGTAATTCAGCGCGTTTTTGTTGAGTCGAGTCAGATGAATATTGCGGCGAGCGAGGTTCGTTACCGCCGGATCGAGGTCCACCAGATCGACCTGCTGCACCTCTTCGTATTTTAGAACTTCGCGAGCGGTCAAACCATCTCCCCCGCCGATGATAAGCACCCGCTCCCTCTCCCGGGTGAGGGCCATAGCCGGATGGACCAGCGCCTCGTGGTAACGATGTTCATCGACCGAAGCAAACTGCAGGTGCTCGTTGAGGAAGAGCTTGATCTGTTCCCCTCGTAGGGTGAGGACGATCTTCTGGTAAGCCGACTGCTCGCTGTGGACGATGCGGTCGTCGTACAGAGCACTTTCCCAGCGCTCCAGGAGAGGGCCGCTCGAAACGAGCAGCAGGATCAGTAAAAACCCGCAACCACCCGCCTGAAAAGCCAACCAACCGAAACTTTTCCCCAATTCGCTGCGGAAGATCATCAGCACCCCAACCCCGATACCGACGTTGACCAATCCCGTCACCGCCGAAACGTGCAACCCTCCAAGAACCGGCAGCAGCAGATAGGGGAAGAGCAGGGCTGCGACCAGGGATCCGAGGTAATCCATCGACAGCACGCTGGAGAGGGTTGTCCGCAATGATCCGTATCCCTGCAGGATACGAGTCAGCAAGGGCACTTCCAACCCTATCAAACTACCAATCACCAAAATCAACAACAGCATACCGTAGCGCAAATACTCGGTGTAAGCATAGAGCAGGTAAAGGCATGCCACCGTTCCTCCACCCACCAACCCCAGCCAGATCTCCAGCGCGATAAACCAGACGAGCAGGTCTCGGTGCACCAGCCGGGAAAGCCAGGAGCCCAATCCCATGGCCGCCAGGAAGAAGCCGATTGTAAGGGAGAATTGCTCGACGCTGTCCCCGAGGAAATAAGAGGAGGTGCTGCCGATCAAAAGTTCGTAAACGATGGCGCATGCGGCGGCCACCAGGATAGCCGCAAGGAGCAAAAACTGGCCGATTCGAGAGGAACTCTCCGCCCCTTTATCCCCTATCATCTCCCCATCCTTTCAACGAGGAATCGTGGGCGATCCCCAGACGCTGCAGACAGCGTTCTGCCCCCCACACCCCGGAGAACACCGCCTCTTCAAAAAGAGGCAGGCCAGTTGCATCACAGGTGGCGAAAGCCAGGCCTCCCAACGGTCGTTGACGCCACCGGCTCGTTTCTCCCCAGATTACCCCCGGTTCTGGCCGCACCATGGCGTGCCCCCAGCGGTACACGTCGACGCGTTCCACCAGTTCCTCCAAACCCGGATGGAACCGGCACAAATCATTCATGATCATCTGCACCCAGTAGGCGTGGGGCTGATTCAACAGTTCCCTCCTCGCCCTTTCCACTTCATCGACAAACGGGCGGTAATAAACCAGGGTCGCCCGTCCATCCTTCCGCGGATCCTGATGGTCGGCGCGCACGTATCCCAGCGAGGGGCTTCCGAAAAAGACATTGTCCCAGGCCATGCCCCTCCCCTTTTCATCCGGCAGCCCCGAGAGGTGTACGGCGGCCACCAGCCAGGGGCTGTAAGTCAGTCCAGCCATCGCCTCCCTCTGCTTGGAGGGCAACCCCTGAACGACAAATGGGGCAGTGTGTAGTTTGCCGGCATAGACTGCGGTACGGCTCCGGATCGCGTGCTGCCTGCCGTTCTTCAGATCGATAAACCGGATCAGTAGCCCTGCCCCATCTATCTCCACCCGGAGCACCAAACAACCGGTTCTGCACCTTCCCGGCTTGAGCCGATCTGCCAGCCCTCTGGCCAAAAAAGCATTCCCTTCGACCCAGGTCAGCGTGTCGGGAGGATATTCGTCCCAGAGACGGTGATCGTAAAAACGACAGGCCCAGTAGTGGATCCCCGCCCAGGCAGAAACCTGGCTACTGAGCCCCCCGTAATCATCGCGGCAGGCGTAGTCGACCAGCCAATCCAACCGCTCGGAGCGCCATCCACGGGAACGCAGGTAGCCCTCCATGGTGATGGCATCCAGTTCCCGCACCCTCTCCTCCCGCGTGCTATAGGCCAGCGGCATGGCAAAAGCCCGGCGTCCATCCCTACCGCGATACAGCGTCCACCCCAACATGTCGTCCTCGAAGAGGCGCAGAGTTTCCATCTCCCGCTCAGAAACCCCGACAAAGGGGTCCAATCCTTCCACCCATTCACCATCGATGGCCAGACGTTCATGGGGCCAGCGTAGCAGGCATTCCTCGGCCACCTCGGGCCGTCCCTGAAGGTCGTACCCTTTTATCACTCCCAGATCGAGGAGGAGTTCGTGGATACAGTCTGCTTCTTGAGGTGGGATGTTGATGTAGTGGGCCGCCCAGGGGAAGGCTTCCGATCCCTGCACCCCGGATATCGAGTTTCCCCCCAGTTCCTCCTCCAGTTCGAGGAGGAGAACGCGATCAACTCCCGCCCTTTCGAGCTTCCAGGCCGCGCTCAGACCAGAAATTCCCCCACCGATTACGACCGCATCGAACGGTTTTCCCTCCACAGAGGGGAAGGAAGCCCAGGATTGTTGGCCGCGCAGCAGATGGCCGGCAACGGGCGAAGGGTTGTGGATCTCGCCCGGGATGTCGAAAGTGCGGGGGAAGGATGGCCGAACGGCACAAAGGGAGAGTCCGCCGCCGGCCGCGAGGAGACGCAGGAATCCTCTGCGCGTTAGCAGCGGTTTCTCAGGTCTCCTCACGGCAATTCAGCGGCCGAAGTATAAGCGGGAGGTAATTCTTCCAATTCTTTCTGGCACAAGAAATTTTACGCACCCCCGCCTTCCTGCATTCCCATTTTAGCCTTCAAACGAGCCAGGGAATCGTCCGCTTTTGCATCGGGGCTACCGGCCAACGCCTTGTTGATTTCGTCATCGACCGAATGCGAAGCCTCGGCCATGTCTCCATACGCCTCGGCGAGAGCTTCCTGTTCCTGGGCCTTCTCCTTCATCCGCTCCAGCATAGCCACTGTACCATTTGAATCGATATTGGCCAGGTGCTGGTTGATCTTGCGGGTGGCGTTGGCGGTCTTCGTCCGCGCCTTGAGGGTAACCAGGTCGTTCTCGTAGGAGGAGATCTTGGACTTCAGTTCGTTGACGTTGGCCTGGAGCTTGGCCGCCATCTGCTGCTGCTGCTCCGCCTGTTGAGCAGAGCTCTGGTAGCGGGTCTGAGTTGACTCCATCTTCGTCAGGGATTCGCGCGCCAGGCGCTCGGCCTCGCCTGCATCGAGTTGCCCGGACTCCCCCTTCTGCAGGAGCAACATCGCTTTGCGCTCGTAGTCTTCGGTCAGCCGTTTGCTGTCTTCCGCCTCCTTGTTCATCCGGATGGAGATGGATTTCACCTCGGCCAATGCCCTCAGGCTCTCCTGCAAATCCTTCTTCAGATCCCGGACCGCCTGCTCGCTCATCTTGATGGGGTCTTCGAACTTATCGACCAGGGCGTGGGCTTCGGCCTGCCCGGTCTTGAACAAACGTTGAAAAATGCCTGCCATGACCACCTTCCTTACTGTTGAATGAAGGAGAGGAGTTCATCACCGTTCTCCGCCAGTCCCAAACTCAAGGCGTTGATGGTGCCCTCCAACTCGTTCAGATCGAGATTTTCCAGAGCCAGCGTATTGCGATAGAGCAGCTTGTCCCCCTCTTCATCGAGTACAAAAGCCCCAAAGACCAGATCCCGGTTCATCTGCAGGATGCGCTGATAAACCGCAGCATCGACCCCTTTGAGCTCAAGAATGAGCTGCTCCAGGACCAGGATCGAATCCTCGCAGTCGATGACCAGGTTGCTGATACCCCGTTCCTCGTCGTGAACAATGACGATCTCCTCCTCGGGGATCTCCTGATCGATCGCAAACTCCAATTCGACGACGAACTCCTTTACCCTGGTAAAGTATTCGGACATGATTTATACATCCCCCTCTCTTGGCTGCCAGGTTACTCCTTTAACGACTCTCCCCTTCGGTGAGCGCTTTTTCGAGCTCCTGGTAGGCTTGGGTCAACTCGGCCGTCAGTTCATTGGCGATGCGCTTCTTTTCCGGGTCTCTGCCGTGCAGGTCCGGATGGTATTTCTTCATCATTTTCTTCCAGGCGGAGCGAACGGTCTTCAGGTCGGATCCATAGGGCACTTCCAGATTGGCGTAGTACCCCGCGAGGCGGGGATCGCCATGAGGTGCCGGGGGAGGAGTTTGCCGATGCGTTTCCCGACCTGACGGGGGCGGACCGGCCGTTCCTCCATCGTCATCCCAAACCTCCCTGTCGGATCCCAGATGGGAACGGGCAATCCGGAATATGCGCTCAAAAACGTCCATATTTTCCCGCGATGCGACGTCCGGAGGAAAGATGCATTCCCCCTATCTTCCACCATCTCGTGCAGGTAGTGGAACGCCAGTTCCTTTTCCTGGATAAGATCTTCCCGAATGGGCGGGCCCCGATTTTTCGGGAATATATGCGGATCGGCGGACTTAGTCCAGCCCTTTTTCCCGGTTGTAGTTCCTCACCGAAAAAGGCTCGAGAATTCCTGCGTTCTGAAGGTCCGTTCAATCCGCACTTTCTAAGGGACCTCAATACATCAGCGACGACACCGCCTTGACGATCATCGCCAGAGCAGCGCAGAACATGCCGATCAAAGACATCCCCACCCCGAAGCCGACGGTGAGCACCATGGCGTACCGACGCCACTCCTGTTTTCCGTACCGCTTCCAGAAGTAAAAACGGGCCAACAATGCCCCGATAATCTGCGTTATCAGAGTATGGGGAATACCGTTTACGCTCTGCACATACCCCCAGATGAGGAAGATGGGCATCCCCAGGAAGGCCAGCGTGAAGTAGGCGGTCAGCCCAAACCCCGCTCCGAAAAGGATGATCGGCCATTTTTTTCCGTCAAGGGGATGGTGGATATCTTCGTCGATCCGTCCATCCCCGTCGTCGTCTTTTCCATTGACCCGCTCTTCGTCGATCCGTCCATCCCCGTCGTCATCCTTCCGATCCCCGGTAAACCTCAAGTCTTCCCAAAGGACTTCGAAGAGCAACGGCCGGTCTGAAGAGCGCTGCAGGAACTCCCCGTCGAAGGTAGGCAGGCGGTCCACTTCGAAGTAAAAATCGGCAGTGTCCCCGGAGGCGGTCTGGATGGCCACCCGGAAATTCGGATTGGGCGTGGAGACCACCATCCCATCGGGAGGCCAGACCAGCCGCGGCGGGGGCGCATCGCTCTCCGCTCTCCTCATCTGCTCCCGGATCTTTCCGAGTTGGCGGATATTCCCCGGCAAATCCGGGGCCCGGGCTCTCTCGCCGCTGAAGTCCGTATAGAAATAGCCGATGGGGGACCACTCTCCGTAATCCCGCTTTACCGGATCCGGAACTTCGATGTCGCGGGTCGAGCGGGCTCTCCAGTACCACCATCTCCGGTCTTGAAGGTTGCTCGGGCTCCACACCGCCTCTCCCTGTTGGACCAGCTCACCATCCAGTTCCTCCCCCTCCCGCCACATCTTACTGTACATGGTGCTCGAAAAAAACAGGGCCTGGTCGAAGGCCTTCAAGGGCCACATCAACTGGGCATAGGGATAACTCTCGGAGGGAATCGGGGCCAGTCGCCACAGGAAGGTCCAGTACATCATACTGATAACCAAGACGATCGGCAGCATGAAGAGCTCCGCCTTGAGCAGGCTGGTGAACTTCATGCCGGTCAGCTCGACGATGCGGAACTGCTCGGCATGCCCCCCGAAATTGCGCGCCGGAAAGGGAACGAACCAGATCTCCACCCCCCTGAAACCGGTCAGGAAACGGATCGCCTCGTCGATATAAGGGATGGAAACTTCCTTGCCGATCAGGCCATCCAGCCGGGCGCTGATGAAGGAGAGGATGGGCGCATAGACGAAGGCCATCAGCACGAAAATTAACAGCAGCCCCGTCCCCACCAGCGTCGGGAAAAGGGTCTTGGCCAGGATGATGGGGTAGATCGCCGCCACGCAGAACAGAGCGATGCAGACCCACACGTTGAAATCGCCGCGACCCAGGTGCTTCAGGCAGTATCCCCGCACCTCGGCCGGTCGGTTGCACTCCGAGTGCTTGCAGATATCCGGGAAGTGGGTCTTTTTCACGGTCTCTTTTTCCCGCAGTTCCGCCCGCTTCTGGCGCCCTACCGAAAAGAGCTGGTAAAAGCTGATGAAGGTGACCGCCAGGGTGATGCCGATGGAAAAAGCGCGCCAGAAATCGATACCGGTGGCGATCTGGGTGCGGATGGTGTCCATCCCCAACTCCCATCGCGGCAGATACCCGAGGTGATGGAGAAACGGACTGATAAAAGTGTGAACCATGACCCCGCCAAAGGAGCCAATGACCGCCCAGAAGGGCATCAGCAATCCGGAAAAAATAGGCCCCAGGTGCAAAGTGATGCCCAGGGGTGTCCCCTTCATGACATTGCCCAGGTAGGGCGTCAGATCCCAGAACGGGATGGGCAGCAGCTCAACCTTTGCCCCCCAGATCTGGGTGACCGAGGGCACTCCCACATAGATGACCCCGAAGACCGCCCCTATGACCGCTCCAATGCTGAACACCGGCCATTTCCAGGTCTCCTTCTCATCCCCGCTCTCCTCGGCCAGGGCCATAGCGGAGAGGGCCGACATCGGTGCCGTCGGGAAGGGCAACTGCTCTTTATCTGAGGTCAGGCGGAAGAGCAGATACCCGGAAGTGAACCAGGCGATACGGCCTACGATCGTTCCCATGACCAGCAAAACGATCGGCCACAGCCAGTCACGGTGGATGAAGGTCCTCTCGGCGATCGCCTCCGAATCCGGACTGGGGGCCCACCACCAGGGTAATAGACGAGAGATACCGAACTGCTCGGCCTCGGCTGAGCGGACGAAATATTGGCGCCACAGCAAGTCGAGGAAAGCCCCTTCCTCCCGGGCCACGAGGGCGGAGGCCACGTAGACCAGCAGATAGATCTCCTGGCGGCGAAGCGAGGTAAAAGAGCGCTTGGCCACTTCGAGAAAGAGGATGACGGTCACCCACTGGGCGGCCGCCCCGATCCCCCCACCGGTGAAGAGCCCCAGATACATCTCTCCGGGGGTCATGATCAGCGAGATGAACAGCACCCCGATGACCGTCCGCATGGTGAACCCCTCTTCAAACCGATTCGGGGCTTCGAGCAGGGATCGGTATTCCTCTACCTCCTGCCACTGTCGCTTCTGCTTTTCCTTGTTCATGTCCGTTTGGGTATCGCTGGATGAGAGACCGACATAAAATCTTTTTCCTCTCTACATGGATCTCAGGAACCGGTCACGGCAGCTGGGGATTCCACCTGAAAATCGGCCAATAGCCGTTCGGCAGTCTCTCGATGGTAAACCCTCGCCTCGTCTTTGAGCGTATGCCAGATCAGGAACTCCTTGCGCAATCTGTTGAAAAATCTATGATTGATCCGCTGCCAGAAAGTATCCTGACCGCTGATCCGCTGGATGTAAACCTGCACGGTATAAACTCCCGTCGTATCTGCGGGCAGGAATTCCAGTTGCAGGAACTGACTCACCCCCATGTCGAAGGGCGCCAACCAGAGCAACAACTGCACCCCGTATTCTTTGCCCATCCCTCCAACCTCTTCTACCACCCTGACCTTTTCCGCGAAGAAATCTCCGATCGATTCCTCGCTGTAGGCGTTGAAAAAGTTGGCCAGGAAGCCGCAGATGCCCATCACCTCCGCTTCGCTCACCATAAAGGGAAAATCGAAGTTCCACCGGTCCCCCTCCTCCGGAGGCGGGGGGGACCAGCGCCGCACCGTATCGGGCACGGCCGACCTGGCCGCCACCTTTGCCGGGTAAATGGTCGATAGCAGCACTACGGCCATGACGAGGACCGACGAAACAATCGCCGACATGGAGGAGTAGTTCAGGTTCATCCCCTCCAGCAAGTCCAACCAGATGAGTATCTTCCCCAATCCCTGCCCCAGGAGGTAGCCCAGGGTCACCCCGATGACCGCGTAGACGCACGCCTCGGCCACAAAGAGGAGGGCGATATGCAGAGGCGCTAACCCGACCGAAGAGTAGATGCCGATCTCCCGGAAGCGTTCGTACACCGCTCCCATCATGGCGTTAAGCACGATCAAGGCGGCGATGAACATGGGGATTATCAGCGCCCCCAAACCCTCCACAGCCGTCATTCCCACCGAGGTATAGGAGAAGACCTTGATGGCCGCTTCTCCCGGATCGCGGAGTCCGGCGAACAGGGTAATGGCCAGCCGAACCAGGAAATCCTCGATCAAATCCTGACCGGCCGCCCCCTTGTCGAAGCGGATGGCCACCGAGCGCAAATCCCCCCCTATTTCGCGGAGGACTTCATACGGAAGGATCAGCACGTTCTCCGATTCGAGGTGTACAAAGGGGCGGATCTGCAGCCCCGTATCCTCTTCCATCACCGCCATATCGTCGACGGCGACCGGTCCCAGAGCCTGCGAACTGGACATCTGGAAATCGGCCGGGGTCAGTGGTTCGTTATCCAGGTCGACCACAGTGGAGAAGATTTCGGGATCGAACAACCCGGCTATTTTCAGTTCCTTGCCGAAGACCTGGACCGTAACCTTTCCCACATCTCCCAGCCCCACTCCGAGCGCCCGTCCCATCTCCTCGGAGAGGAGGCAGGAAGCCTCATCCGAACGGGCAAAGAACCGGCCGGCCTTCAAAGCTCGATCCACCCCAGTCACCTGCGGCTCGAGGTGGCTCAGGCCCAGCAGGCCGGTGGAGCGATAGACTTTCTCACCCCGCTTTACCTCGATGTATTTTTTCTGCTCCTTGTCGAAGGAGATGTACCAGCCACGCGGGCTGACAACTCCCTCCTCCCCAAAATGGGAGAGGGCGTAGTCGAACGTCGGATAAGCCAGTCTGTTCCAACCCCGGTCCCTTATCAATGCCCCCTCGTAAGTCCCCTGGTGAGCCACTTTGAAGGCCATGTAGCGGACCTGGGCATTGAACGAGGTAAAGGAGAGCACGGTAAAAGTCAGCAACACCAGGGTCAACAGAGTCAAACCCGTGCGCATCTTGCGCCGTCTCATATTGGATATGCCGAGGATGAAAGCGGCGTAAGAGGCACTGGCTCGGCTGATGTCGGTCTCGTGGATATGGGCTTCCTTGGCCTGATATTCCCGCATGTACCGATTGAAGCGACTGGTGATCATCATCAGCACGAGGATGGCCATGGCCATGATGGCAAAGGCCAGCAGAATGACCAGGGGATGGGCGATGGCAAAGGCGGGGTGAACCTGGGAAATGACTAACCAGATAGCTAATAGGAGAGCGGCGAAACCGGCCAACTGTCGGCGAATGTCGGCGGCCGCAAAGAGCAGTCGTTCCCCGAAAAAGGCAGCGGGAATGACCAGGGCGAGGAAGAACACGATGCCGCGGATGACGTCATTGAGCGTCGAAACGACTTCGGGGTAGGCGCGCGAGGTGACCCCGAGAGCCGCCCTCACATAGGAGATATACTGCTCCCACTGCCTCTCCTTTTCCGCCTCTTCCGCCTTTTTGAGCAAAACCCTGCCGCGCTCGTGGAGACGGGTCAGCCGTTGATTTTCGATGGCGTGGTCGCGCATGGTATGCAGGCGGGCTTCGTTGAGCCGCCACATGTCCCGAACGGCCAAAAAATTAGTCGGCGTCAACTCCTGGCGCGTCAAGGCATACCCCTTTCCTCGCGCCTCGTCTTCGCTCTTTCCCCCTTCGCTGTTGAGGAGGAGCATCCTTCCCCCCATCAACATCTTTATACCGTTTTCCTCCGCCTCGTCGGGAGATCCAAAGATCACTCCCACCGGCTCCCTCATCCCCCCCCGCGCGATTCCGAACTGGCGGGGAGCGACCCCGTTGCGGTCGATCACCTTGATCTCTCCAAGGGGGGAGAGCAGACGCGGGTCGATCAGGCTGTAGAATTCGCGCGAGATACAGGGAAAGACGACAATCGTCTTCTCGTTGGTCTGCCAGCGGATGGAACTGGACAGCATCCAGCCCGCCACCGGGCCACCGTGGAACTTCTGGGCCCGGATATTCAGATCGGGGGCGTAGCTGATCTCTCCGCTCTCAGCATCGAAGGCATAGGCGCTGACCGGCACTCCCCCAATCGGCAGGCCGGGGATTCTCACGTTGCCTGTCCGGTCGGTAATGTGCTGGTGGATGGTGCGCACCCCTTTGTGGGATTTCCCTCTTCCCACGGAAACCACCGCCCCCTCCAGAGGGCGGTCCGGCACCTGGCTCCGACGCGGGAAAGCGCGCACCTTGACCCGCAGGTCGCGCAGTTTGTCTTTGAGCACCGGCCCGAAGTCCTCCAAATCGGTAAACAGATCCGGATCGCTGAAAGCCAGGGAGAAAACCTCGTTGAGCAACCGGCTCTGTCGCTCCAGGTTGTCGAAACGCACTTTTTCGGGCAAGTCGAGAGGACTGTCGATTCCAAGCCGGTAATCGTGGACCGTGACGAAACCGAGAGAGACCAGTCCGGCCAGCAGCGCCGTCTGGCTGTTGACCAATACCCCACCGGGCACAAAGGTAGACCAATCCATCCCCTTGATCGGGCTGATACCGTTCACCAGCGCCTGTTCGGGGTCCCTTCCCAAACGCGGTCCCACCTCTTCCATATACGCGGTGAAACGCCGGCCGAAGGGCACAAAGAACCGCTTCAAGTCGTAGCTGTGGGTATTGTTCCAAATCCCCACCTGGTCGGTCTGAGTCGACAGGTCGAGACTGATGAAAAGACGAGGGGATAGTGGCTGCTCCATCCGCTCTGCGTAATATTTCTGCTTGCGGGCGTGGCGATCGAGAAAATCGACGATGCCCCGCTGTCCCAGGAAGTGGCCCCCAGTCGCCACCAGCACTATCGTCCGCGCCGGCGGTTGTTCTTCCAGGTGATGAGCCAGTTCCAGCAGGGCGGCGGCGCTGCTGGCCATTTCCGCCGACGGCGCCAGGGCCGGAACCACGGAGATGCCATCGTAATACGCTTCGACGATGATCGTCTCATCCGCCAGATCGGGATCGCGCCCGGGGACTATGCCCCAGATGTTGCGCCCGACCCGTTGTTCCCAATCCATGCGGCTCTGTAGATGGACCGCCAACGCCCCTTTTTCGAGGTGCTCTCGCAGCACCTCTCCCCCTTCCCTCCCGATCCAGAAACGGGGGAGGTCGAGGGGAACGCTGAGGAATTTTTCCTCCGCCTGTCTCCAGGTGGTCTCCTCCGGCTCGATGAAAACCACCGCCAGGGCGCCCAGAGATCCCGCCCGCAGCCAGTAGTTCCAGCTATTAAACTCCATCAGCACTACGCTGCCGTCGAGTTCCGCTCCGTTGAACTCCCTGTACGCCCCCTCCCCCCCGTAGACCAGCGGCGCATCGAGTCCCTCAGGGGGCAGGGTGGTGGTGCGCGCCTGATTGGGCCACAGGCCGTGTATCGGGAAACGCTCCCCCGTCCCTACAACTACCAGTTCCCCGCCGCGGTCGATCGGCACTGTAATGGGAAATTCTTCCTCAGTTATCTGATCCAGACCGATGAGCCGAAACTGTTCGAGGAAGAAATCGGCGGTTCTCTCCGCCCCTGGATAACCGCTGATCCGCGACCCCTGCCCGGCCATGAATTCCACGTTTGAGCGCAAGCGGTCTTCATCCCCCACCCCCGTACCGCACAGAGCGAAGATCGCCAATACCCCTGTAAGCCATCGCACCATGTTATACCCCGGTTAGACCCAGAAGATGCTGTTGCCCACCCTGCCGGTGAAGTAATCGATTATGAGCCAGAGGCCATTGCACATAAACTGGCCGGCAATCAACCCCAGGAAGAAACTCTGGCTGCGGTGATACATTCCCGCCCCGCCGAATTTCAACACGACCTTCTTCAGCATCCAGGCCAGGAAGACGCTGAACCAGACATGATTCATCATGCTGTTGGCTGCTATGGGGAAACCGATCGGGTGGAACGGCCACCAGGGGAGGCGCTGGCGTGCCCACATCATCACCGCCATCACCACCCCACCTCCCATAAAAAAACCAAGCCCCGGCCAGTACGCACCCTTCGGCTCCAGACTCCGCATGGCGCTGTTGTAGGCGGTCTGCGGAGCCCCTTTGAAAAACCAGCTGTTCAAGTTGATCCCCCCGTGTCGGTACGCCATGTGGAAGATCATCCAGAACGCACCCATGGCCCCGATAAACAGAGCCAGGATGATTGCCCAGAACACCAAACGACGATTCCGCGGTTCCATCTCCTCGGTCAGCTTCAAGGCATTGGAGCAGGTCGCCATGACGAACACCCGTATATCCGCCACCCACAAACAGGCCAGCGACAGATTCAGCACCCCGGTAGGACCGACCAAACCCGACCCCAATCCCTGAATGACCAGGTCGGGGGCGATCATCGGAGAACGCACCGCAGCCAAGCCGGCTTCCGCAACGATCCGCGTAACCCCGATGAAGATCAGCATCGCCACCCCGATAAAGACACAGGAAACCCAGAAAGGGGTGCCCATGATCCACAGCCAGATCGACATCGTCAACATTCCTCCCACGGCACCGATCGAGGCGCTGCGATAGGAAAGGATTTCGTCCGAATCGTCCACATCGTCTCCGCGGCCGATCGCTTTGAGAAAGACGTTGCGGAAGTGCTCACGACCTACCCATAAACTGACCAGGACCATGGCGATCAGTGCCCCCACTCCCTGGTAGGCCAGAAAGGGGAAATCCCCCACCCCGAAGATGATCTTCTGATCCGATTTTAAACCGGCAATCAGGAAAAATTCCTTTTCGAACTTTGAGAGGATGTGGAAAAACCAGATTCCAGCGGCGATATTGGCGTTGATCAGATAGGAGAAACCGATCATGGCAAAACTCAGCGTCAGCTGCAGTCGCTGGGTGCCCACGAGGGGAAGATACCAGGTCAATCGGGCGACCGGGTAGGCTGGGTTGTATCGATGCAATGCAATCAGGCTACCGAAGAACAGGGGGATGGCACATCCAATCCAGAAAGCCGGCCGTCTGAATAGGCCGTTTACCAGGCGGTCGCTCTCTTCCTCGCGCACCATCGCCAAACCGACCTGGGTTATCGGGTAGGACAACCTCTCCCGCTCAACCCACTGCCGACGCAGAATGACTGCAATAGAAATCATCGAAACATACAGGGCCAGCAGGAAGAGCCCCCACCAGAAAAGCGGTTCCACCCACGATTCGTACGGTATCCCTCCCCCGGCTTTGCTCAACCCCTCATAGAACGATTTGTTTTCCATCCCGTCATTGACCATAATCTGGCGCTCCGGGAGGTGCGGAAAAAGCTTTTCAGCCCACTTGTTCTGGGGGGAGGCAAAATAGAAGATGGCGGTGATCATGGGCAGTATCTGCTCGCTCAAGCCCATGGTGCACAGCGCCGAGACGATCAGCAGCATGGCGTAGACCAGAATCAGCTCCGAGCGGTTCAACGCCAGACTGTATCCCCTCAACGCGGCAGGAAGGTTTATCGCTGCTGACAACAGCAAAAAGGTAGAGAATATCAGGCCGGGAGAATACGGGTCCAGGTCCGTCAATGGCCAGTAGCTGTAGAGCCATCCTATCCCCACAACCCCCAGGAACCCCAGCGCACTTCCCTTCCCGCTGGCCAGTTTAAAAAGAGCGTTCAGAACCCCGATCAGGAAGAGAAAAAGAAAGATCGCTCCCGGCGTGCTGAAATCCAGGGCCATGTACGAACCCCGGATAATCATGTTGCCGTAAGGTGCTCCGATTGCCAGGAAGAAACTCAGGAAACAGCCCACCCAGAATCCCCGGAAGGTCAGCTTCTGCTGCCCTTCCCCAGAGAGGATGGACTGGCCGCGGTTTTCCAGGTAGTGGTGGTAGTCCCCGGGAATTTCCCTTTTCAACTTCGCCCTCCAACTCCGCCACGGCCCACCGACCGGGGATATCGACCTCGGTCTCGCCCCAGGTGTACCGTCAAAGTAGGAAAAGAATTTTACAATTGATTTTTTCAAAAAATACTGGCTGTTCCCCCTGCTGGCAAACCCCTTGACATCCTCCCTTCCTCTCCCCTCCTTTTTCTTTCACCTAAAACCCTTGAATTTCCTCCTCCCTTTTCTCTTTTCAGAGAGAAGGGAAACTGATCCTGTGAAAGGATTTTCTCCATGGACGAAGCTCGTTTCTTACACCTTGCCCGACCCATAATGTCCCTTCCAACCGCCCCCTACCACGAGCATTTCGTATGGCGTGCCGTCAGGGACTTCGCCTCCCGCCGGCCCCGCCTGGAGGTTTCGGAAGACCGTACGGGAAATCTGCTTCTCTGTTATGATGGGCGACGAAAGAAAAAAAACGACAGGGAAGAATATCTCATCACCACCGCCCACATGGACCACCCCGGTCTGGCCTTTAAAGAACGGCTCTCCGACCGGGAATTCGCCTTCGAACGGATGGGCGGGTTTTCCTCTTCCCTGGCGCGGAGGGCGGGTGTACGGATTTACCACCTCGAAGATTCTCCGGGGCAACGCGGGATCAAGGGGGTTGTAGCCGGGGAACTCGGGGGAACGGAAGAAAGACCTGCTGCCTATAGGGTGCACGTCGAATCCCCCTCCCAGGCCGCCAGGGTCGGCCCCGGATCGTTCGCTATGTGGGACTTGAGAACCTGGAATTTGCGCGGACGACGTCTGCACTGCAGAGCGTGCGATGATCTGGGAGGAGTGGCGGTCGGTCTTGCCTTCCTCGACGAACTCAACCGGCGGCGCGCTCCCGTCAAGGCGGGCCTGCTCTTAACCCGAGCAGAGGAAGTTGGTTTTGCCGGAATGGTCGGGGCTGTCGACGCCCATTTCCTGGACAGCAAAGCCCTGTATATCAACATCGAATGTTCCAGTATCCTGGCGGGAGCGGTTATGGGAGCCGGACCGGTCATTCGCGTCGGAGATCGGATGTGGACCTTCAATCCCCACCTCACCGCCGGCCTGGTGGAGGTTGCCCGCCAGTTGACCACCAAGGAGGCAGGCTTCCGCTACCAGCGCAAGCTGATGGACAGTGGCTCCTGCGAAGCCACCGTTCTGATGGGCAACGGATTCCGCACCGGAGCAGTCGCCCTACCCCTGGGCAACTACCACAACACAGGGGAAAAGCGGCTGTCTCCCGAAATAATCCATCTGGACGATGCCCTGAATATGGTCGATCTGCTGGTCCACCTCTCCCGTTACCCCGGGGGATGTGCCGCTTCCCTGCGCGCTTCGACCGAAGCTCTTGACAAATCCTTTGCCGACCGTTTTAAACACCAGAAGCCCCGCCTGCTGGCGAACCCTCCAACCATGGGAAGCGCGTGATTATGGATAAGACCGAACTCGGACTCACAGGCCTTCAGGTATCTCCCCTCTGCTTCGGCACCGGCACCAACGGCTGGCGAGGCCGTTCGAACCAGGGTGATCTGGGGATCAAAAAACTCGCCTACCTGCTGCGCTTTGCCCACGAACGGGGGGTGACCTTCTGGGACACCGCCGACGAATACGGCACTCATTCCCACGTTGCGGCCGCTCTCCGCGAGGTGGACCGGGAGAAGACTACCCTCACCACCAAGACCGTCTCCACCACTCCGGAGGATGTCCACAGGGATGTCGAACGCTATCTGCGGGAACTGGGCACCGACTACATCGATATCCTTCTCTTCCACTGTCTGACCGACACCCGTTGGCCCGAAAAGATGCAGGGAGCTATGGAGGTTCTTTCTGCCTTTAAGGAAGAGGGGAAAATCCGCGCTGCAGGTGTTTCTTGCCACGATTTCGGCGCCTTCGAGACGGCAGCCGAAACCGACTGGGTCGACGTCGTCCTTGCCCGCATCAACTACGCCGGAGACAACATGGACGCCTCCCCCGAGAAGGTCGCTCCAGTCATCGAAAAGATGGCCGCCGCCGGGAAGGGCATTTACGGCATGAAGGTCCTCGGAGGGGGAAACAGTCTCACCAAAGACCCGGGCAAAGGCATCCGTTTCACCTGCGGTTTAGCGGGAATACACGCCATCGTCATTGGCATGATGAACGAAGAGGAGATCCTCGAAAATGTCGATCTGATGGCGGAGATAGTCCCCGCCTGATACCGAGTTTCCGGATATAGCCGTTTTTCTTTAGAACTGGAAGAGGGGGATGCGGTTACCGCATCCCCCTCGAGATTCCGCCTACTCTTTTCAGACGACGGTCCAACCTCCATCAACCACCAGGATGTGACCGGTTATCATGCTGGCAGCGGACGAGGCCAGAAAGATGACCGGGGCCGAGATCTCCTCCGGTTCGGCCAGGTTCCCCCGCAATAGGTTCTTGTTCTTCACCGCGTCGGCGAAAGCCTGACTGTCGCGCATCGCCTGCTCGGCCATGGGGGAGCGGGTGACGGTCGGCGCCACCGCGTTGACCCGGATTCCATCCCCCGCCCATTCGGCCGCCATGGTTCGGGTCAGATTGTTGACCCCCCCTTTTGCCCCGCTGTAGGGACCGCGCTCCGGGGCCCCCACCACCCCAGCCTGGGAGGAGATATTGACGATGCTTCCTCCTCCTCCCTGCTCGATCATCTGGCGGGCCACTACCTGGCTACAGAAGAACACGTTCTTCAGATTGGCGTCTACGATCAGATCGTAGAGTTCTTCATCGTAGTCGAGTAGCTTGCCCAGCTTGTTGTACCCGGCGTTGTTAATCAACACGTCGATCCGCCCATAATGCTCGACCACAGCAGCGAAGAAAGCCTTGATCGATGAGACGTCCGTCACGTCCAGGGAGTGAAAAAAGCACTCCCCGCCCATTCCCTGGATCTCTTCTGCCAGGGCCTCCAGTTCGGCCGTGGTGCGGCTACCGACCGCCAGTTTGGCCCCGGATTTGGCCGCATCGAGGGCGATGACCCGGCCAATTCCCCGCCCGGCCCCGGTGACTACGAATACCTTGTCATCCAATTCAAAACTAGGAAGATGTGCCACGATTCAACTCCTCTTTTGGGTGATGGTGGATCTTTTCACTCCTGCCCTTTGAATCGCTCAGGCCGGAAAAACGGCGACTAGGGCCTCACAGTTCGGTATCCTTTTGGCTGGAGACTGCCGCACCCAACCCCTCAATTCAACCCCAATTCCCTGAGATTGTCCAAACTCAATTTCAGGCTTTCGAACGGGTCCCGCTGGCAGACGTCCTGTTCGATGAGATACCACTCCACTTCCGCTTCCCGGCAGGCCTGGATGATCTCCGGCCACTCCAGATTCCCTTCCCCTACCTCGGCGTAGACCTGCTTGCCCTCCACTATCGCCATATCCTTAAAGTGGACGATGCGCATCCGGTCTTTCAGCTTGCGCAGCCATGACACCGGATTTCCTCCTCCGTGCTGGATCCAGTAGGTGTCGATCTCGGCCGAGAAGACCGCTGGGTCGCTCTCGGCATAGATGATGTCGAGCCCGGTCGTCCCGTCGAAGCGCTCCAGTTCAAAGCTGTGGTTGTGGTAGCTGAAGGTCAACCCCGCGTCGATCAGCGGACGCACCGCCTGGGATGCTTCCCTGGCGAAGTTGTGAAATCCCTCCTCGCTGCGGTATTCCCCCGGCATCCCCCCGATGGCCACGTGCGGGCATCCCCAGAGTTTGTGCTCGTCGATGACCTGCTGCGGGTTTTCGGCGATCTGCTGGTAGGAGATATGGGTGGCGACGATCTTGAGATCGGTTTCTTGGGCAATATCCTTCAACTCCTCCGGAGCGATCGGTCCGAGTCCGGATACCTGCACCGCTTCGTACCCCATCTCCCTGACCTTGGCAAACGTCGTGCGCACATCGGCCGGCGTTTTTGTAAAATCGCGCAGCGTATAGAGCTGGGCCCCGATAACGGATGCGGCCATTTTACTCCCCCTTTTAAAATGCCGCGAAGGCGTGGGCCAGCTGGATTCCAGCAGAGGGAATCTCCGGGGCCCAGGTTCCGCAGCGCCTGGTTATTAACGTATCTTCGAGTAACTCCTGCGCAATATAGAAGGGCTCAGGACCGTCGTCAATATCCCCCTTCTCCCCCTTTGCCCCCCTCTCGACGGATGAAACCTTTTAAAAACAAACCCACCCCCAGAGTCGCCAACCCGGCGAGAGCGGACATGGAGCCCACCGCCATCGGTGCCCCCCATACCCCTGCCATCGCTCCGCTCTGCAGACGCCCTAAAGGCCCTCCTCCAATAGCCAGGACAAGGGTCCCCATTACCCGACCGCGCATGTCGTCGGTCGTCTGGACGAGAATTATGGCGCTCTGCATGATGCTAAAGGCAGCCTGGCCGATCCCACTGAGGAAGAGCAAGCCAACGGAAAGGTGGAAGGCGGTGGAGGCGGAAAAAGCGACGAGCCCCAGGCAGGAAAGAGCCGAACCGACGGTAAAGATCAGTTCATTGCTCCACCTCCGTCGACCCCAGTGAACCACCAGCAGGCCGAAAAACGACCCGGTGCCATGTGCCGCCCCCAGGATCCCCAACCCCATGGGCCCCTGCCCCAGCACGTCCCGGGCGAATACCGGGAGCAGGGTGAGAAAAGGGAAAGCCCAGACATTCATCGCAACGGTTATCAGCAAATCCCCAAGGATTCCCCGTTGTCTGCGCACATAGCGCAACCCTTCCCGCACCCTTTTTAAGGATGCCCTCATTCCTGCAGGAGCGGCCGGGGCGCGGGAGTCTGTTTGCAACCCCAGCAGGATGCAAATCGACATCAACCCCATGGCACACAGTATAGCCAGAGCCCCGAGGCTCCCCAGGGTCGCCAGCAGAGTTCCGGCCAACAAGGGCCCCAGCACACGAGTGGCGTTCTGGATGAAATTCTCCAGAACCATGGCATCCACCACCCTCTCCTTACCCACCAGATCCGGAATCAAAGCTCGCCGGGTCGGCCAATCCAGTCCCCAGGCTCCCCCGTTAATAAAAGAAACCAGGACGATGTGCCAGTAGGCCAGTTGTCCCAACCAGAGCAACGTCACCAGGAAGCCTATCCCTACCACATTTACCCCCTGCAGGACCACCACAAGATGACGCCGTCTGATGCGATCCGTTACGGTCGAACCCAGAAGACCGATAAAAGGCAGGGAAACCGAGCGAAAAAAACCGACCAGGGCAACCAACCAGGCAGAATCAGTCAATTCCAGTGCCAGCCACCCCAGGACCAACTGTTCGATCCACAGCCCCTTCCACCATATGCCGGTGGCCAACCAGAGCCTTACGAAATCCCGGTTCTGCAGCGGCGCCAATACCTCCCACTGCTCAATAATCCGGCTTCCGAGACAACCCTTAGATTTGTTTTTTTTCATTGTCCAAGCAAAAACTTGATGGCCGGTCAGATCGGCCTATATTCTTGCCCTGCCGATCGCCTCCTTTACTTTCCCATTTTTTGTATCTTCCCAACCAGAGGAGAGACCCCAATGTCCGTAGATGAAAAACTCAAAGAACTCGGTATCCAGCTCCCTCCCCCTCCCCAGCCGGCGGGTTCCTATACCCGAGCGGTCCGAACCGGCTCCCTGCTCTTTGTCGCCGGCCAACTGCCCATGGCGGAAGGAGAAATTAGATTTTCGGGAAAGGTGGGGAAAGATCTGTCCATAGAAGAGGGACAGGCAGCGGCCAGGCTCTGCGCGCTCAACGCGCTCAGCGTCCTGCAGGCGGAAGCAGGCTCCCTCGACCAGGTGGCGCAGATCGTTCGGTTGGGGGGATTCGTCTGCTCGGGGGAGGGGTTTACCGGGCAGGCTCAGGTTGTCAACGGCGCATCGGAGCTGTTTGCCGAATTGCTGGGGGAAAAGGGAATACACGCCCGGTTGGCCATCGGCTGCAGCGAGCTCCCCCTGGGGGCTGCTGTCGAACTGGAAGTCATCGCCGCGTTAGCCTGAAGTCCTTCAGGCTAACGCCAGTCGAATTCGTTAACCCCGTCACTCAAGGAAAGGGTGGAACTACGCCAAAGGGGGAGGATCTCCACTTTCGGGAGACTCCGGGTTTTCTTCTGGGTTGTCATCCGAACCCGCAATGGGTCGGTTCTCGGTATCTTCTTCATCACCCGAATCAGGCTTTTCTCCCTCCTCTGCCAGGGCAGAAGTTCCCCCTTCCGACTCTCCCTCAACGCCCAACAACTTGCGCAGCTCTTCGCCGTCCATTACCTCTTTTTCGAAAAGCACCGCCACAACCCGTTCGAGGGCGGGCATCTGCTCCTTCACGAGCTTTTTGGCTCGCTGGTAGCTGTCTCGAATGAGTCTCGAGACCTCTTCGTCGATCTCCCGCGCCGTCTGCTCGCTGTACTCCCTGTCACCGGTCGGCATGCCCATGAACTGCTGCCCCCGTCCCTCCCTGCGGGCGACCAGCCCCAGCCGCTCGCTCATCCCGTACTCCTTGACCATCCGCTCCGCCATTTCGGTCGCCTGCTGAAAATCGTTGGCCGCTCCGGTAGAAACCTCCCCCAGAACAACCTCCTCGGCGGCTCTCCCTCCCAACACCGCACAGAGAGTGTCCAGCAGTTCATGCTGGGTCATCAGGTAGCGGTCTTCGAGCGGCATATTCAGGGTGTAACCCAGAGCGGCCACCCCGCGTGAGATGATCGAGATCTTCTGCACCGGGTTGGCGTGTTCCATGAGTTCCCCGACCAGGGCATGGCCGGCCTCGTGGTAGGCGACGATCTTGCGCTCTTTTTCGTTGAGCACGCGGCTCTTCCGCTCCAGGCCGCCAATGGAACGTTCGATCGCCTCTTCGAGTTCGTCCATGGATATCCCCTGCTTGTCGCGCCGCGCCGCCAGCAGGGCCGCCTCGTTGATGACGTTGGCCAGATCCGCCCCGGCAAACCCCGGGGTTCGCACCGCCAGCTTGCGCAGATCTACCTCCGAGTTGAGCTTTACCTCGCGGGAATGGATCTGTAGGATCGCCTCCCGCCCCTTCACATCGGGCCGATCGACGGTTACCGTGCGGTCGAAGCGCCCGGGGCGGAGCAAGGCCGGATCCAGAATCTCCGGCCGGTTGGTCGCTCCCATCAGGATGACCCCGGCATTGGTATCGAACCCGTCCAGTTCGGTCAACAACTGATTGAGCGTCTGTTCGCGCTCGTCGTGTCCCCCGAAAGAACCCGCCCCCCTGGCCTTCCCCAGGGCATCCAGTTCGTCGATGAAGATAATGGCCGGGGCGTGTTTCTTGGCCTGGTCAAAAAGATCGCGGACTCGGGCCGCACCTACCCCCACGAACATTTCGACGAAATCGGAACCGCTGATCGAAAAGAAGGGGACCTCCGCCTCTCCGGCCACCGCCTTGGCAAGCAGGGTTTTTCCCGTCCCGGGGGGGCCGACCAGCAGCACCCCGCGCGGGATTCGCCCTCCGAGCGCCTGGAACCGCTCGGGCGTTTCCAGGAATTCTACTACCTCCTGGAGTTCCTCCTTCGCCTCGTCGATCCCGGCCACGTCTTCGAAGGTTATGCCCGTCCCCTTCTCCATGTAGACCTTGGCCTTGCTCTTGCCGATCGACATCAGCCCACCCGAACCACCCCCCATGCGCCGGGCCATAAACATCCAGATGCCGACAAAGACCACGGCCGGCAGAATCCACGAAAGCAGCTGGGTCAAAAAGGTGTTTTCATTCTGTCCGGCAAACTTGACCTGGTTTTCTTCCAATAATTCGACCAGGCCGGGATCTTCGACGCGCACGGTGGCAAAACTCCGTGTCTCTCCACCATCCCGCACCAAACCGCGGATGGATTCCATGCCGATACTGCATTCCTCTATCATTCCCCCTTCTACCCACTGCCGGAATTCACTGTAGGATACCTCATTCACCTGGGCGGAAAAATAGTTATTCAGACTGATGAGCAGGAGCACCGTCAAAATGACGTAGGCGATGGTGAGCTGGGTCTTCTTATCGATCTTCATAATGGGCTATATATATCCGATATCCGAAAAATTCATCCCCGGAATTCGGCCTGGAAAAACCGGGGATGACGTTTCTAAAAAATTGCAACAAAGGCAGTTGCGGATTATTTATGGGGATTAAAAAGGAAGATAATCGGTTGACCAGACTAGGTCAAGGTAGGGGGACAGAAGAGCAGGTTCGAGCGCAACAGGGCCGGGAGCTCACGCCGGGTAATAGCCGTCTGTAGGCGTCTCTCCAGACGGACTTCTCCCCCTGGAGTCATCCTCGTTGGTTTCCAGTAATTCCAACAAATCGGCGATCATTCCCACAGAGAAGTCCCCCTGGATAACCAGATGTCCTTCCCGCAGGAATCCGATCTTCTGTTGCTGATTTAACTTTCGGTCACTAAGCATAGCCCCTCAATATGAATATCGGCAGAAATGGGCCATTCCTCACTTTTTGCGTGCCACATAGAAGCGCTCCCCATCCTCAAAGATCCCCTTCCAACCGTATTTTTGCCCCTTTTCGATGCGCTGGCGGGTATTGAACAGAGCCATTTCGAATCCGCACTCCTCGAGCATTCTCATCAAGACCGAAGGAGGCAAAATTTGCAGATATTTTACCTCCTCCCCCTCGTCATCGATAAAACGTTCCCCCAACTCCCGCTCTTTTATCGGCAGCCTCAACAGGCGCCCTGTCAAAAATTTTACGAAATTTGCCAACCGGTATGGGGCGTACTGGTTGAGGGCGAATGGCGAATGGGAAGTGAACAGAAAAATTCCTTCCTCCTTCAACACCCTCCCGAACTCCTCCAGCGCTCTGATCTTCCCCGTGCGACCGGGCAACAGTTCCACGCCATTGTAGGAAAAAAGGACTACATCGAAGCTGGCTGGGGGAAATTGAAGGTCGGTGGCGTCCATTGTCTGGAAATCGATTTCCACGCCGGCCAACTCCGCCTGCTGGCGGGCAACCGTCACCATGGTCTGACTCAGATCGATGCCCACCACTTCGAATCCCTGTTCTGCCAGAGGGATGGAGGTGCGACCGGCCCCGCATCCAACATCCAGAACCCGGGAACCGTCGGGGAAGTATTCGAGCACCAGGATCTCTTCGGCAGGCCATAGCCCGATATCTACGTACCGCGCAACAACCCTCGGATCCTCGTAGGTGCCGCGCACCAGTTCCCTGATGACGACCTGGCGCCGTTCGCTCAAACCCCTTCTCCCCTCAGCGCTTTTTTTTCTTCTTGCCTTTACCCTTCCCTCCCCGATTCGGCTTCTCCTCTCCCTTCCCGATCTCTCCCCCCATCCCATCTATCGCTTCGGCTTCCCCCTCGCCCTCTCCTGCAAACTCCCTTTCATCCTTTGCGCTCTTCCCTATCTCCACGTTCCCCCCTCCCTGGACGTATTTGTGATAGAAAAAGCTTCCCCAGATGATGATCAGACCGATGATCGACACGACCATTATCGTCCGATCGGGTTCGACCATTTCTTCCATGTCAAACTCCTTTATATGCCCGACCCGTGTTCTGTTCTTTACCTCCGTTTACCGCATCACTCCTTTTCCTCCACCAGGGCAGCCTCCAGAGCCTGGACCACCTGCCCAATGCTCACCGCTCGAAGATCCTGAGTCTCGATAACCCGAATCCCCTTTTCTTCGAGCACGACCCAGCGACCTGGTGGTTCGTCAAAAAGACCTACGCTGGGAATCCGGAGAGAAATCGCCAGATGCAGAAGATCAGTATTGCAGGCGATCAGGGCGTTACACCCCTGGAGCAGAGCCGCCGCACTGGAGAGGTCGGCCTGCTCAAAAAGGATGACGCGATTACCGTACGTCTCCTTAAGATAATTTACCTGCTTCCTCTCCGCGAGGGTGAAAAAAAGCAAGGCTCGAGCGCCCAGTTCCACGACCCGCCCAATGATATCCTCCAATTGCCGGTTGCCCAATCCCTTCCCTTCCCCATTCCCCAGATCGATCCCCACTACCCGACCGGCACCCTTCTCGTCATCGAGATAGCGCGCCCGAATTTGTTGGGCCCTTTTTTCTATCAATTTCCAGCGCACCTCTCCATCACCGGTCATCCCGAGCAAGCCGAGCATCTTGAGACATTGCTCTCCCTCGTACCCGGTTGTACTGGTGGGCGCGATTTCGATATTGAAAGGCTCCAACTCCTGGCGCTGAAAACCGACTCGCAGGGAAGCCCCAGACTCCTGACAAAGATGGGCAAGCCTGAAGCTGCAATCCGGTCCCAGGCAGAGGGCCAGATCGAATCCCTCTCCGACCAGCGCTCTGGCCTCCTCTTTTTTTGCGGGACTCCAGAGCGATTTGTCGAGAGCTGCGGTCAGCACCCCGTCGACAAAGGGAATCTGACTGGCAAACGATGCCTTCTCTGCATCGACCAGCAATTGTATGTGAGCATTGGGGTAGGATTGGCGGACGACCTTATAGGCCGGTGCCCCCAAAAACAGCCCACCGACCCGATCGTTGGGCAGTATGAGGATTTTTTGCGCTTTGCTGAGCGCATGGAAGATGTCGATCGGTTCGGGTTGCGGCCGGTTACTTCCTCGCCAGCGAATCGCCGCCCTATCCCACACCGATCCTCTGAGCCAGGATCCGTTCACGAAGGGGAAACTCTCGAACTTTCCTCAGCTTTGCCGCCTGCCAAGGGGAACGACAAACGAGCAGCTTGGGGTAGGTTCACCAAAACTTGGCTTCCGCTTTGGCCACATCGGCCATCTTGCGGTAGTCGTCCGGGTTGAAACGGTGAAGTCGATCGGGGATCATTAAACCGTTCATGAGCACGTTGCACAGATCCCGAGCGGCCGGAGCCTTGGGGTTGTCAATCATCAGCGGCCGGCGACGTTCACATGCATCCAGAATTTTGGTGTCGCTGCGCACGTATCCCACGTACTCCATTCTGGTCGAAAGATAATCCTCGACCAGGTTCAAAAAACGCTGGGCCTCTTCTATTTGGCGCTTGTTGCGCACTCGGTTGAGCAGCAGCCGGGGACGGTAATCATCCAGGAGTTCGGCCGCTGCCGTCCCTGCCTCTGAATCCCTCTCCCCGATTTGCTCAACCAGCCCGCGGATGCGCCCGCTTTTGCGGCCCGCATTGCGGGCAAACTTCTCGATGAGTTCCTTAATAGGTTGGTTTTTTGAAAAATGGCGCCGGAGTTTTCGATAAACAGTGTTCTTTATGAATCCGTAGGCATCCACTCTGGCATGGGGTTCGGGGGTGCAGATGACCAACCCCTCGTTGGACATGGTGAAGAAATCCAGCGTATTGAACGAAGTTCCCGCTCCCAGGTCGATGAGCACGTAGTCGGCATCCAGAGTTTGGATATGGCGCAGCAGTTTTTCTTTGACCAGATAGGGCAGATTGGCCAACCCGATCATTTCGTTACCACCGCAAATCAGCTTGAGGTTCTCGCTGGGCGTCGGCAGCACCACCTCCCTGAGGGTGGGGGTCTCTTTGGTGAGGAAACTGCTCAAACTGAGGGGAGGAGAAATCTGATCGAAAAAAAGATGCAGATCCGCCCCTCCTAAGTCTCCATCGACCAGGATGACCTTGTAACCCAGCAGGGACAGCCCCACACCGATATTGGCTGTCAGCGTTGATTTCCCGGTTCCCCCCTTGCCACCGGCAATCGGCCAGATAATCTTTTCAGGGACCTTGCTATCCAAAACGATGACGTCCGCAGCCTGTTCGCGCTCGAGAACGAGGGACGTGCTCATCTCATTTTCCTATCGTATTACAACATTATTGGGAATTGTAGTATAGGTTGCCAAATGGCAGCCTGTCAAGGACTTTTCACCGCCCATTCACGGTCTATATTAAGTATCGGCATCCCCCGAAAGAGCTATTGTTTTTTTCCTCACAAAGCCTGAATTTTCCTGACCTTGCATCCTTTCACCACTATCCCTTGTGGAGGAGACCGTGTCCCATACTACTCGAGACTTCGCCGCGACCACTTTCGTCGTGCGCGACGGACTCACCCTGCTACTCTGGCACCTGAAAACCCAGGCCTGGTTACCCCCAGGGGGGCATATCGAAGCGAACGAATTGCCCGAGGATGCCGCTCGGCGCGAAGTGCTGGAGGAAACGGGCCTTGAAGTTGAACTCCTGGGCGAGCAGCAAGCCTGGGGAAAAGTCAAAGTTCTGCGCACCCCGGTTTGCCTGCTTCTAGAAAATATCTCCTCGGAGCACCAGCATATCGACCTCATCTACTTCGCCCGGGTCGTCGGGGGGAAATTAAACATTAATCCGGAGGAAGCGGGCGATTGCCGCTGGTATTCCCACCGCGATCTCGGAGGGGAAGAAATCGCCGAAGATATAAAAGTCCTGGGGCGGCGGGCGATTGCCGCTGTATCGACTCCCCTATAACTTCCCCATCTTGATTTTCAGGGTGGGTTTTTTTATTCTGTGGGTTTTATGAAGGTGTGGATGTCGACCTGGTGTTCCAGAGATTTCCAGGGTTGCGCCAGGCTCTCAACAGCATGCTCGTACCCCTGTTTCACCAGCATTTCTACAAAGTGAGGTGTGGGCTGCCGACGGGGGTCGCTCAGGTAGAAACGCCCCCCCGGAAGCAGCAGTTTGCGGAGCACCCGGGCAAGAAAGGGATGGTTCTTCTTCTCGTAGGCGACGTCCGATGCCACCAGGCATTCACAGGGAGTGCCGACCGGCTGGCTCCAGTCCAGATACCCGACCTGATGGCGGCCGGCGACCTGATTGGTCTGGGCGTTGTGGCTGGCGAAGATCAGGGCGTCCTCGACGAAGTCGGTCGCTTCGACTCTCCACCCCAACCGCGCCAGAGCGATACCCACCAACCCCAATCCGCATCCCAGTTCCAACGCTTTCCGAGGCGAGGGCAGGTCGGCGAGACAAAACCAGCGGGCCAGAGCCAGAGAGGCGGGCCAGATTTCCGCCCAGTATGGGAACCGCTCCACCCGATGCAGGAGCCCCTCCTGTTCGATCATCCGATCGAGCAGGACATAGGCATCCTCCACCTCGAAGATGTCCAGGACTATTCCCTCACCAATGGCGAATGGGGTCGTTTTTGTGGCGTATTTTCCCAGGGCTCGGCGCATCTGCCGGGAAGAGTATCTCTTCATCCATCCCTCTGTTTTCGCATTCCCATATTCTCTCTTCAAACTCCCCCTTTATTCCCAGGGGAACCGCGTCCACACTCTCTCCTTCAAATTTCCCCATCCTCCCGCAAGCGCTTCCTGGCTGCGGTGATCGCTTCCTGGTTTTCCTCGACAGTCTGTTCAGGTCTTCCGGTCAACCTTCCCGGAGGAAAAAAACTTCGGCGGTACATCGGGTACGCTTCCGCCCGCAGATGAGCCAGGCTCAGATGCCCCTGGCGCCGTTCCCGCTCGTGGCGCAGAGAGCCGATATCGATGGAAGATACGACGATCTTTTCCCCGGGTCCCGGATCGGCCTGAGCCAGAATCCGGCCCTCGTAATCCACCACCATGCTCCCTCCTGGCCAGGAGAAAGGGGCGTACCGCTCGAGAGCAGCCCCTTGATTGGCCGCGACCACGTAGGCGGTATTCTCCAGCGCCCGGCAGCGGTTGACCACCGTCCACCAATCCATCGGCGGGGTGGCTCCCCACGGGTCCATATAGGCCGAAACTCGAAGCAAAACCTCAGCCCCGTTCGCCGCCAGTTGGCGGATCGGTTCCGGGAAGACCCAGTCGTAGCAAATGGCCACCCCGATGTTGCCGATCTCCGTCTTTGCCACTGGAAACAGTTCCTCCTCGTACCCCTCCAGATCGTGCGGACTGGCGTGCACTTCCCAGGGGATCCACGGGTTTACCTTGCGGTATTTGTAGAGAATCCCATCCGGCCCGATCAGACAGGTGGCGTTGAAAATCTTACCCGGCCACCTCGGGTCCTCTTCGAGGAAACTGGCCGTCTGGATATAAATACCCAGTTCCCTGGCTTTGGCCGCGTATCTCTCGGTGTGCTCGTTGGGCACCCTCACCGTGAGTTTTTCGCACAGCTCCCGGGCGGTCTGATAGATCGGAGCGGCGTGGCCGAATTCGGGAAAGACCACCAGCTTGATGTCCATGAATGGACCATACCCAGTCACCGCCATGTCGATCATCTCGAGCATACGCGCGGTATTGCGGCCGATTTGGGATCGGTTTGCCGGGTTCGGCTGATCGACCTGACAGGCCGCCACTCCGTAGCGAACCGGCTCCTCGGTCTTGGTCATGTTTTCTCCTGCGCCAACTTGGTCTTCCATACCTTCTTGACCCCGCGCCGCACCTCGATCAGTTCAGCCACCACGCTCACTGCGATCTCCTCGGGACTGTCTGCCCCGATATTGAACCCGATCGGGGCGAAAACCCGATCCAGACGCCCTCGGTCTCCTCCCCGTTCGGCGATTCTCTTCCACATCACCATCTTCTTGCGTTCACTGCCCAACATGCCGATATAGCGGGCCCTGGTGCCGATCCCCTTTTCGACTACTATTTCGTCGTGCTGGTGGCCGCGAGTAACCGCCACGATGTAGGATTGATCGTCGATTTTCAGGTCCGCGAAAACTCGATCCATCTCCCCCACCACCCATTCATCTGCATGCGGATGCCGTTCGGGATTGGCAAACAGAGGCCGATCGTCGATCATCACAACTCTGAACCCCACGTTCTTGGCCAAACTGGCGATCTGCCCTCCCACGTGGCCTCCTCCGAAGATATAGAGGACAGGGGGAGGCAGGAAAGGTTCGATGAAGACTTCCGCCACCTGGCCAAAGCCGAGTTCCCGGGCCTCCTCCGGTGGCAGGTCGAGTTCAACTATCCGCCCTCTCTCTCCTCCAAGGAGTTCCCCTACCCGTTCCTCGACTTGCCGATCCGCACCCTCTTTTCCCAGACCACCGAACCGCTCCCCATTCCCACAAAACAGCATCCGTCCTCCCCCCTTTTCCCACAGGGGTGTAACCAGCACGCACCCTTGGCGAGCAGTCCGATCCTGGACCATCCGCGCAAAAACCTCCCCATCTCCTTCCGGGCCGACCGGACTGATGAAGATGCGCACCGTCCCCCCGCAGTTCAGACCGCTCTCCCCCGCCTGCTTTTCAGTCATGGTATAGCGGGTGACTCGGGATCTCCCACTCTCCAGCACCTCCCGGCCCATCTCCAGCACCTCCGCTTCCAGACACCCTCCCCCAATGGTTCCCTTCAGCTTCCCATCCGCCAGGACCAGCATCTTCGCTCGCTCACTCATGGGAACGGAACCACTGCTCCAGACCAACGTGGCCAGCCCCGCCCGTTCTCCCCTTGCCAGCAAGAGGGAGGTTTCTTCGATAATATCTTCCATCTCTCTAATCCGCTTTCTTCTTGTGGACTGAACTCAGAAATTTCGGCCAAATGGGATTATTTTTTTAGCTATCCGATCTTTTCCTTGTTGTTGGAGGAATTTTATTTTCAACCCTAAACCGCTCTTTCTCTCTCTGGTAATCGGCGGGGGTGTCCAGATCGACCAGGATCTGCTGATCGTCAACCGAAATTTCCAGCGTATCGTCCCGATGCCCGCGGGTTACCGCATTCAGCCCTCGATCCCCAGCCAACTGGAGAATCTCCTCCCGGTAGCGCCGGTGGATCCAGATCGGGTGCCCTCTCTTGCCCTGATTCGTCGGGATGACCAACCCCGTATCCCCTCCTGCGGCTTCCGCCAGAACGGCTCTCACTACCCCCAAACCGATTCCGGGTTGGTCCCCAAGACATATCAAAAATCCCTGCGCCCTCCCCGCTGACCGGATGCCGCACTGCACTGAAGAGAGCATGCCCGAATGGTAATTCTTATTGGCCACACAGGTCACCGGATAACCACTCAAGGCTGCAGCCACCTCTTCCCCCCGATGTCCGATGACGATGAGCACCTTATCCACCTGTCCGACCACCTGCTCCACCACCCTCTGAATGACCATTTTTCCATCCAAAGGCAAGAGCTGTTTGCACATCCCCATGCGCGTCGCCATGCCGGCGGCAAGGACGATTCCCGCGATCATTTTTCCCTTTCGGCATCGGGGTAAACTAGAGTTTAGCACCAGCCTGGACAGTGTCAACCAACCTGGAAAAATCAATTTCCCAGCCGCATACCCGCCACCTGGCCACTAGACCAAGCCCACTGGAAATTGAATCCCCCAAGATCGCCGTGCACATCGAGGATCTCCCCGGCGAAGTAGAGTCCAGGAACCAGATAGGACTCCAGGGTTTCGGGATCCACCTCCCCGGTACAAACCCCCCCAATGGTCACCTCGGCGTGCTCGAATGAGCGCGGCCCCGTCACTTCAATTGGCCAACAAGTCAATGCCTGGGCCAATCGCCAGCGCTGTTTTTTTCCGACCCGGTCCACTCGCTGCTGTCGGGGCAGGTCGAACCGCTCGAGGAAAGGTCCCACCAATTTATTTGCCAGCAATCCCCAGAAACTGCCCTCCAGACTGCGGTGGGGATTCCTTTCCCAGCGCATCTTCAACTCCTCGCTCACCTGTTCCGGACTCTTCCCGGGGAAGAGGTTTACCTGCAGGACCACCGGCCCGGAGTCCAACAGGGGAACCAGTTGGGCGCTCAGATTGAGAATGGTTAAACCAGAAACGCCGTAAGCCGTCAGCAACAGATCGTCCCTGTCGGCAATCTCTCGCCCCCCTTTCAATGCGACCCTAACCTCCGCCTGCACTTTGACTCCCTGCATTTTGTGGACGTGGGGATCCAGACTCAGCAGGGGGACCAGGCCGGGGTGAAGGGGTGTGCAGCTGTGCCCCAGAGAAAGGGCCAGATCTATACCGCTGCTGTCGGCTCCGAGTTTGGGCAGACTCCTCCCCCCGCTGGCCAGGATAATCCTTTCTGCCATCCACTGGCGACCATCCTGGCCGACCACCTGGAAGCGATCCTCCCCGCGTTTGAGATGGCACACTTTGGCCCCGGTATGGATTTTCACCCCGAGACATTGAGCCCGATCCAAAAGCAATTCGACAACTGCCTGAGCCTGGTCGGAGAGGGGGAACAGGCGTCCTCGTTTTTCAACGTGTGTGTCGATTCCCAGGTCCGCAAAGAAATCCAGTGTCCGCTGCAGGGGGAACCGCTCGAGACTGGGCCTGACGAAACCGGGGGATCCCCCGTGGTAATGCCAGGGGGCATCGGCGTCTAGGTTGGTCAGGTTGCATCGGCCGTTTCCAGAAATCAGGATCTTGCGCCCCAGCCTGGGGTTTCCCTCGAGAAGATCCACCCTTTCCCCCGCACCCGCAGCCCTGATAGCCGCCATCAACCCGGCTGCTCCCCCCCCCACCACTACCGTTTTTCCGACCATCATTTGCACTCCCTGAAACCAACCAATCACCTTGAAAAATAAGAAGATATCCCTCCATTCCCCAGTTGTCAAACATCCCCCCCACCAGCTTGACACTCGCCCATGAAATTCCTATTTTCGATATTTGCCTTTCTAATATGGAATTTTAGGTTATCCCCCAATTCCCTTCTACGGAGCCGATTATCCTTCTATGGACAACGCACTTGGTCAAGCATCGGTACCTGCTCAAGGAGATGAACAACAGGAACAGCCTGCCTCCGCGGTCTCCCCTCTCGTCATGTCGCCCATCACCGGGGAGGAAGTCAACACCAGCATCGAGAAGGAAGGAATTTCCTATATCTTCGAAAGCCGATCCCTTTCCTCTGTAATCCGCTTCATCTACACCCCCATCGACGGCACCTTCGCCGATCTGGAGTTGGAGATCAATAAAGCCGATCCGATCCTACCGGCCGATGAAGGGGGTATTACCATCGAAATGGGTGGAAAAACGTGGCCTGCCGATAGCGAAGAGATCGAACGCCATTTCGTCTCCTGCGAGCAAGTCGGTGACTCGGTCGAAGCTCGCTGGCAGTGGAAGTGTGGCGAAGAACTCGCCGATTTTCTCTACCGCTTTTCCATTATCGGCAAATCCCTGGTCGTCGAAGTCGAAGGTGGGCATGGAAAAGCCACAGGCATGGATCTGGGGAAGATTTCAGGGGCGATCCATCCCCGCCTGATTCCCATCCCCTACTTCAACCTGGGAGATGGTTCCCCTCACATCCTCTGCACTTCCGGCGTTTTCATCTCCAGCCTGCTGGATTGGAATTGCTCCCAGGCAACCAGTCTGTGGGCTCCGAATATCGGACAAACGGGCCAGGCAATTCAGATCAACGGCGGCTGTTCATATCAGCCCATGACGGATGGTAAGCGGCTTCCACTCCGGGAGAGGTGGTTGCTCACCATATCGCGCCAGTTCGAAGAAGTGATGCCCACTCCCCCAACCGATCCGGGCGAAGTCTCTCCTGCACTGAAGGAGAAGCTCTGGTACAATATTCCGACTATCCCCCCCACCGAAGAGAGCTATGTCGACCTCTACGAAGGGTTCCGCACCCTAAAGAGCTGGGGGTTGGACGACCTGTTGGTCAACCATCCGGAGGAGACCTGGCACGACGGGGATGGCAACGCCACCCTGACCCTCGATGGAGCCCCGAAAAAGGGCGGGGAGGATGCCCTGGGAGAATACCTGGAAGCGGTCGAAGAGTTGGGATTTACCTTTTCTCTGTGTACCAACTACGGAGAGATCGCCGCGACGCACCCGCAGTGGACGCCGGAAATGGGATCTCTGCTGCCCGACGGCAGTCCCGCACCCACCACCACCGGCCGCTACCAGCTCAAACCTTTCAAGGGAATCTCCATGGCGCCCGGTCACACCAAAGCCCTGGTTGAAAAATTCAACCCGTCTGCCCTCTACATCAATCGCCATGCCGCTCACCCTCCATGGGCTTTTGTGGATGCCGACAGCAGTTGGGAACAGGCGGGGAGTTTCCTCGGTGCCCTGCAAACGCAACGGGCTCTTCTTCAATCTCAGGCATCTTCCCTGGCGGGCCCCGTCGTCGGCGAAGGGGGCCACCACTGGCTCTACTCGGGCATCCTGGATGGTTATCTCGCCCGCATGTCGGGCAGTTCCCCGAGCCGCCTGCCCCTCCTCGTCGACTTCGACCTGCACTACCTTCACGGCCTGCAATTGGACGCCGGCCTGGGCACTCCCGAGGAGTTCTTCGGGGAATCGCTGACTGCTGAGGACAAGCACAGCCGTAGTCCATTCCTCGACCGTTTCCTCGCTTTGACCATTGCCTATGGTCACGCCGGCCTGCTGCCTTCGCCGGAGACCTGGGGACTTCCCTCCGCCATCAAATCGTACTATCTGCTGCGCCAGTTGCAGGTTTTATATCTCGGGATCCCGGTCGAAACCATCCGCTACCATCACGAGGGGAATCTCCTGGAGACGACCGAAGCGCTCATCTCCGGCGCCTACGAATCCGGCCAGGTGCACATCACCTATCAAAATGGTCTGCAGCTCTGGGTCAACGGCGGCTGGGAAGGTGACTGGGCGGTCGAATGCGCAGAGACTACCTACAACCTCCCCCCGGCCTCCTTTGTGGCCAGGGGTCCGGACGACCTGCTGGTCTATTCGGCCGATGCCGGTTCCGGCCGCATAGATTTTGCACGCTGCGGTTCCTATCTTTATTGCGATACCCGGGGCCAAAAAGTCGAACTTCCCCCCCTTATACTGAACGGGGCCGCTCTCGTCTTTCAGGGGGAATGGGAAATC